>Ga0209187_1000841_pt1 | contig 43979 bp, 36 predicted proteins | sample BantaG_FD_187430 | JGI IMG/M metagenome (GOLD analysis project Ga0209187, IMG submission 187430) | Marine algal microbial communities from Bantry Bay, Ireland - BantryBay_4 metaG (SPAdes) (version 2) | ecosystem: Host-associated > Algae > Red algae > Unclassified | place: Bantry Bay, Ireland...
GAAAAAAAATACTGGTTTTGGGCTTATTTGGGCTGCGGTAGGCAAGCCTGTGTTGCTTATTTATTGAACTTTATATGCTACAATAGCTTCAGACAAGCAAATGTAGTAAATAATTGAATGTGATTTTACTAAATGTGTTGATGGCTTTGGAGAAAGTCAGCAAGCCCTAGTTACAATTCAATAATAGTGTTGGCTATAATCAATAGTTTTTTTTACAGAGGTTGTATATTTGTTAAATGTATAAAACCATAAATCCGAAAGAAGTTAAAACAGCAGAACTTCATCAAATTTTATTAAGTACTGTTGCACCTCGCCCTATCGCATTTGTAAGTTCAATAAATAAAAATGGTGTAAATAATTTAGCGCCCTATAGTTTTTTCAACTGCTTCTCTTCTAAGCCGCCAATTTTGGTATTTTCATCAAACCGAAAAGTAAAAGACAATAGCACCAAGCATACACTTATAAATGCACAGCACAATAAAGAGTTAGTCATAAATATTGTAAGTTACGATATTGTTAGGCAAATGGCACTTACCAGTATTGAGTATGATGAAACTATTAGCGAGTTTAATAAAGCAGGTTTAACGCCACTAAGTTCGCAGTTAGTAAAAGCCCCACGAGTAGCCGAATCAATTGTTAATTACGAGTGTAAAGTAAACGATATTATTGCTTTAGGTAAAGAGGGCGGTGCTGGCCATTTAGTTATTTGCGAAGTACAATTAATACATATCAACAAAAATATTTTTGACGATGAAGGAAAAATTGATCCACAAAAAACGCAACTGGTAGCCCGAATGGGTAGAGCATTTTATTGCAAAGCCTTTGGCGAAAATGTTTTCCCAATTGTGCAACCAGTAAACCAGGCTGCCATCGGTTGGGATGCCTTGCCTGATAACATAAAAAAAAGCAAAATATTAAGCGGCAACGATTTAGCCAAGTTAGCAGGCCTTAAAACTTTACCAACTGCCCACACCATACAAACATCATTTGCTGGTACAGAAACAGAAAAGCATCAAAAAGTAAAAACACTATTAGCACAAAATTTTGTTGAACAAGCCTGGCAGTTAATATTACAATAAAGCTTACAAATATTATTTTTTTTGAAGCGAAAGTTTATCACACGCAAAAAAGGTAGTCCTGCCCTACGCTCCAAATCCTCACTCCGTTTTACTGCGCTGCGGGTTTTCCGCTGCGGTCAGGGCTATTTCAATTACTTCGCCCCGCCGCATTTACTTTGCCAAAATACACAACAACAAAATTAATAAACACTTAAAATGCTTACCTTTGTACGCTTTAAAAATGGTAATTTTATGCACACTCATTAGCGCTTTAACAAAGCCGTTGTATGTAAAGCATAAAAATTAAAATAAAAAATTACATAAATACAATGCAGTTATCCGAACAAGAAGTTGTAAGACGAGAAGCACTCCAAAAAATAATTGATATGGGCATAAATCCATATCCGGCAGCAACGTTTCCAGTAAACTGTACTTCAACAGAAATAGTGGAACACTATAATGCAGACGAAAATAACTATCAAGAAGTACAAATTGCAGGCCGTTTAATGATGAAGCGGATAATGGGTAAAGCCAGTTTTGCCGAGTTGCAAGATAGCCACGGCAAAATTCAATTGTACATTTCACGTGATGAAATTTGCCCCGGAGAAGACAAAGCTTTGTACAACGATTTGTTTAAAAAACTGTTAGACATTGGCGACATAATCGGTATAAAAGGTCGCACATTTATTACCAAAACCGGACAAACATCTATACACGCAACCGAGTTGGTATTGTTAAGTAAATCGTTAAAACCACTTCCAATAGTAAAAGAAAAAGACGGCGAAGTTTACGATGCTTTTACAGACCCTGAGTTGCGTTACCGACAGCGTTATGTAGATTTAATTGTAAACCCCGAAGTACGCAAAGTATTTGAAATGCGCAGCAAACTCACCAATGCCATGCGCAGGTTTATGACGGATAGCGGTTATCTGGAAGTGGAAACGCCTGTGCTTCAACCCATTTACGGTGGAGCAGCAGCAAGACCGTTTACCACACACCATAATACTTTAGATCAAAAATTTTACCTGCGCATTGCCAATGAGCTGTATTTAAAACGCTTAATAGTTGGCGGTTACGATGGCGTTTTTGAGTTTGCCAAAGATTTCAGAAATGAAGGCATGAGCCGTTTTCACAACCCAGAATTTACGATGATGGAATTGTACGTAGCCTACAAAGACATTTATTGGATGATGGATTATTTTGAAGAAATGGTAGAATATGTTGCTCAAGCCATTGGCGGTTCAACAGAAATACAAGTAGGCGATAATTTAATCAACTTTAAACGGCCCTGGAAGCGTTATACAATGTATGGTGCTATTAAAGAATTTACCGGGGAAGATGTTTCAACATTGGATGAAGCTGGTATGCGAACAGTTGCCAAAAAACTACACGTACCAATTGACGAAAGTATGGGCAGAGGTAAATTAATTGATGAAATTTTTGGAGAGAAAGTAGAATCGCTGTTAATTCAACCAACTTTTATAACCGATTATCCGGTAGAAATGTCGCCATTAGCAAAAAAACACAGAAGTGAAAAAGGCTTGGTAGAACGTTTTGAAGTAATTTGCAATGCCAAAGAAATTAGCAATGCCTTCAGCGAGCTAAACGACCCAATAGACCAACGCGAACGCTTTGAAAAACAAATTGAATTAGGTAAGCGCGGCGACGAAGAAGCCATGGTATTAGATGAAGATTTTTTAAATGCTTTGGAATATGGCATGCCGCCAACAGCAGGAATTGGTGTTGGTATAGATAGATTAGCAATGCTTATGCTCAACCAAAAATCAATACAGGATGTGTTGTTTTTTCCGCAGATGCGGAATGTTTAACCAAAGGTGACATCTTTTTGAAAGCCGAACGAATGGAAGGTGTCATCTTTTAAAACTCTAAAAATTTAAAAATGAGTATGCTTAAAGAAATTAAAGTTGAAAAATTGTTTGGGTATTTAGATTATTCAATTAAAAATCTTGATACAAAACCTGTCACCTTTCTGATTGCTAAAAATGGAATGGGTAAAACAACATTGTTAAATCTACTATATGGATTAAGCAACGATAAATATGAAAGATTTAGACAAACTGAATATAAAAGTTTAGAATTTACCTTTTCAAACGGAAACGGAACTAATGCATTGAAGTTTTCTAAAACTAACACAGGTGATGTGCAGTGGAATTCTATAGTTGCTGGACAAGAATCTTCTTCTTTTGATCTACCTCAAGGTTTTTCTGCTCAAGTAACAAAGAAAAACAAAGTAATATGGTTAGAACAACATCATGATAAAATTGTGAGGAGAGCTAGCTGTGGTAGGCATTGGACTGTGTACGGAAAAGGCCATTATGATGCAGATGAAGTATTAAATGAACTTAAACTGTACATTGAAAATGAAGTTATAAAAAAAGAAGCAGAAGTTGTTGATAAAAGTATGTACGAAAATTGGAATGTTTCTTTTATAACAGCGGAAAGATTAAAAATATTTGAAGATAAGGAATTGCAAAGTGTTGTAAATATTATAAGTAAGCAACTAGTTGATTCAATGAAGGAACATGTAGTTAAGGCATCTGAATTTAGCAAAACCTTTGAACACGAATTTTTATTTAAACTATTAAACTCGAAAGACAATGAAGAACCTGATTTTGAAGCTTTAAAAAGTCAATTGGAAGATATAAACAGGCTTGAAAAAAAAGTACAAAGTTTTGGATTGTATCCTGATACTCAGCCAATTGAATTAAAGAATAATAATTTGAACTCCACTCAACTAAAAACTTTGAAAACTTTTTTAACTGACAAAACCAAAAGATTAGCACCGCACATTAATTTTCTAAAAAGGCTAGAATTATTTGAAGAATTGGTAAATATATCTTTAGCCAAAAAATCAATCAAGGCTGATAAAAATGAAGGACTTATTGTTCTCCGGGACGGTCAAGTTAGATTAAAATTAGATCAGTTATCTTCTGGAGAACAGCATTTAATAATAATTGCACATAAATTGATTTTTTCTATTCCAGATAACCATTATGTCCTGATTGATGAACCAGAATTATCTATGCATTTAGAATGGCAAAACTCTTTCGCAACTATGTTAGAGAGAATTGGAGAATTGAGAAACCTAAGATTTTTATGTGCTACCCACTCACCAAGTATTATTGATTCGCGCATTGACAACATAAGAAGTATTAAACTATAATGCCTGATAATTTTCAATATCCACCTTTAGCTGTCGCAGCAATGATGTTAGAGACGACAGACAAAACTATACTTGTAGTGGAAGGGCATAGCGATAAAAGGTTTTTCAACAATGTTGTGAATAAAAAAGAAATTTCATTACTCTTTGGAGACGGAAGGGATAATGTTTGCAATATTATTAATAGTCTTCTTGAAAAATTCCCATCAAGAATATCTGGCATTTGTGATAGCGATCTATTATTTTTTGAAATTGGTAATCATACAGGAACTGAAATTTATCACACAGATAATCACGACTTAGAAATGGATGCGCTCAAATCATCTGATTTATCTCCACAGCTAAATATGAGGCTAAATCCCGACAAATTGGAGAAAGCAACATTATCTGTAACAGACTTAATTAATAAAATATTTGAAATGACCATACTAATGGGTTGCTTTAGATTGGCTTGTGAAAAATTCAACTATAATTTAAAATTTAAAGACGACTTAAGCCTAAAAAAAGGAGTTGATTATGGTAGCAATTTTGAATTGGAGTTAGAAAACACGGTTAGGTCAATAATCAATCAAAATGGAGGAGGATTCCTTCTTTCAAAAGTAAAAGAAATTTTGCAAAAAATAAATGTAGAGGTTTCTGAAATTTATGATAAATTTCAAATTTGTAATGGTCATGATTTTGTATATTTTCTGAGAGAGGTGCTCAAAGAATTTGGGGCGAGAGGCTCATCAAAAATTCCTTCACATGAAGAATTAACTGATACTGTTTTAGGAATTTACACCCTTGAGCAATTTAAAACATCTAATTTGGGGAAAAATTTAGTTAAAAAAGGATACTTAAAATAAACAATTAAATTGGATATAATAATTATCAGATGGAACACTTTTTAGATAAAATATCATTAAAAGGAACAAGGTTTGAGAAATTAAATTCTGAAATTGATTTTCTTGGGCAGGATGGCAAGCCATTGCATCTTGTTGTGCTTGCAGGCATAAATGGTAGTGGTAAAACAAATTTACTTATTGAGATTAGAAAAAAAAGATATAAGTTGGAAACTCCATCTTGTTGGCATATTGATAGTGTCGGATCTTTTGTAAACACTCAAATATTTCAAAAGTATGTAAACAAGGTGATTTTTAATGATGGATTAACAGTAAATGATGCAATCAATGATATAAATAGTAAAATATTTTCTTTAATAAATGACTTTAAAGTCAAAGTGGATAGTTTTTCTGTTAGACATAATAATGAATATGAAATTACTTTTAAAAATGAATACGGAAATAAGTTTGGTACTAACAGAGCTTATGATCATCCATCTTCAGGTGAAATTACATTATTAAATAGCATCTTTAGATTTTACCTTGAAGAAATAAAAGATTTGATAATCCTTATCGACGAACCCGAACGTTCTCTCCATCCATCCTGGCAATCAAAAGTAGTGCAACTATATGAAAACTATGCCAAACAAAACAACTGCCAAATTATAATGGCAACACATTCACCATTCATCCTTTCGGCTGTTAAAAGTGAACAAATCCGTTTATTAAAACGAACGTCAGAAGGCATTAAAATAGAAAAGATAGAAGAAGAAATTAACGGTTGGACGATAGAACGCATCTTACAATATTTTATGGAAACTGAGCATGTTAGAGATCCGGCAACAGATAAAGAAATTGCTACTTTATTTAAAATGATGAAAACTGGAGATTACAAAAATAGTTCATTTAAAGAACGCTTTGCTGCTTTAGAAGAACGTTTAGGTTATGCAGATAATGATATGGCTTCTTTAAGAATGGAGTTAAACCGATTGCAGAAAAATGAGAACAATTAAAGAAATACCTGCGTTTTTCTCAGATTACATCAAGAAAAATAAACCAGTTGTGTGGCCAGACCTTGATGGAGCAACAAGAAGACAACTAAGAGTTCACATTAAAACTACCGAACAACATAATGTTGACGCATATACGCAACAGAGGCTAAACACTAACGCAGAACATATTGATCATTTTAAAAAGAGAGTCTTATTTCCAAAATTATGTTTTGATTATGAAAATCTATTTGTTGCCAATCATAATGCTACTTATGGCGCATCTTATAAAGACAACAAAATTAAAAAAGAAGATTATAAAACAATTTATAATCCTGCTTTGTATATGCATAAATTTAAGTTTTCATTTGACGGAAGTATTTCTCCTTTAAAAGAAAATGATAAGAAAGTTGAAAAAACCATTGAAGTTTTTAATTTAGATGATAAGGTTTTAAAAAGACGAAGACAAGCTATCTTTAGAAATGCCAAAAATATGAGCTCACAATATAAGTTAGACGAAATACTAAAGCTATTCAAATTTGAATTCCACAGCGGCATAAAACATTTACTTCAATATTGATTATTTTGAAAATAATTTCCCACCATCAAAAAATTAAATAACATACAAACCGAGCCATTCAGTAAACTAAAACCTAAGCAACAAACCAACGCTTTGAGGCGAGGCAGCAATATGAAACTGTGGTTTAAATTTAGCACCCGATGGATTTTCTAATTCCTTGTTGTAAATTTTAACAGCTTCATTAACTTGCTTATATCCTCGGGCACCTATTGGCAAACCAACCCCAACTAATACTGCGCCCCCTGCAGCCATCAACCAGTTAGGGTCTTCGCCACCACCAATGGCATAACCAATAGGGAAACCAATTAAAAAACCGCCTACTCCTGATAATACGCTACTTATGGTAATTTTTGATTTTGCTGATTGCATCAGTCTTCTGGCTTCTGAATTGCCAGACAGCTTAGTAGCTAATTGATTCATTTTTAAAACCTTACCGTTTTGAGTAAACTTGTAACCCCCGAAGCCTTTTTCTGCATTAATTTTTTGAGCGGAGCAGCTTAACGCAATCCAAAGTAAAAGTTAAACTTATTACTATTTTTATTTTCATTTTAAGTTATTTAAAAATTAAAAAATTGTATTATTTTTAGAACTTGTTTCGACATTTTTTATTTTGGGAAGCGAAACGATAAATCATTTTTTATACAAAAAACTACAACAAACCAAACTGCTCAAAATGATGCGTAAAATGTTTACGATTCTGTAAATCCCACAATTCTTTATCACAAGGCCCAAAAACGGCATGGTTAAAAACTGCCTCAGGGTTTTCTTTATGATATTGTTCATAAGTGGCATAACTTTCAATAAAAGCTGATTTGGCTTCCGCGAAATTGGCTAGTTCTGTTTTAATAAGGCCATCGGGTAAATAAGGCGCATTAAAATTTCTCGGCATTGCCCGGTGATTATATAAACTTTCCTGATACTTTTCTAATCGCTCTTCGGGCGTAACAATTTCCATTTTATGTTTACCTACGGCTACTTCCATCAGTCGCATCAAATGCTCCAACATTTGCTGGGCATTCATTTTGCCCCAGGCAGGTTTTGTGTCTTCATTTAGTTTAGATAAAGCTTCATTTACGGTATTGATATTCACCTGCATAAAAGGGCTTTTCTTTTGCACCAAAGTTAAAACGGTGGCAATGGCACATAACTCATCCTCCTGATCAAAAATTTCTGCATACCATTTTACTACTCCAGCCGGATGTTCTCTGCCTTTAGCATCGCGTTCCCGTTTTTCTTTACAAGTAATGCGTACATAAATTGTATCGTTATGATATAATGGCTTAACAAATCTACATTCTTCTAAACCATAATTTGCAGCTACCGGTCCTTTATTTGGATAAACAAACAAACCTGCTGCTGCTGCCAAAATGAAATAACCATGCGCTGCACGTCGCTCAAAAATTGTACCTTGTAAAGATGTGATATCGGTATGGGCATAAAAATGATCCCAGGTTAAATTGGCGAAATTTTGTATGTCACTATCCGTTAATGTGCGTTTGTGGGTTTTCAAACTCATACCAGGCTGAATGTCTTCAAAGTGATGTTTAAATGGATGTTGGGGTACTTCTTTATACTTAGCACCAGCTTGATAGATGCCAGTAATTGCAGAAATTGTGGTGGGCGTACCTTGTATGGCACAACGTTGTAAATAGTGTTTTACTCCTCGCATTCCGCCCATTTCTTCGCCACCGCCAGCACGGCCTGGCCCACCGTGTACTAAGCCCGGCAATGGCGAACCGTGGCCAGTACTTTGTTTAGCATTTTCTCTGTTAATCACTAAAATTCTACCATGATGCGTAGCTGCATTAACCACAAACTCTCGGGCAATTGCATCATCAAAAGTAGCAATAGAACAACACAACGAACCTTTACCCATCTTTGCCAATTGAACCGCATCTTCTAAATCATTATAAGGCATTAATGTACTTACGGGGCCAAAAGCTTCCACCTCGTGAACGGCCACATTTTTGTGTGGTTCTTTTTCTAACAATAACATAGGCGATAAAAAAGCACCTTTGTCCACATTGGCATCTAACAAATCTACTTTTAATAAGTCGCCGTAAACGATTTCTGCAGTTTGCGCCAATTCTTCCACCCTTGCCCGTACTTCTGCTACCTGATCTTTGCTGGCCAATGCCCCCATTCGTACTTCTTTTAAAACCGGGTTGCCAATTGGCACTTTAGCTAAAGCTTGTCCGAGTGCAATTTGCACATCTTCCACATATTTTTCTGGCACAATAATACGACGAATGGCAGTACATTTTTGGCCACACTTCACCGTCATTTCTTTACGTACTTCTTTTATAAACAATTTGAATTCATCAGTACCAGGTGCTGCATCTTCGCCCAAAACGGAACAGTTTAACGAATCGGCTTCCATATTAAAAGGTACCGCTTCTTCAATTATTTTTGGATGGGCTTTTAACATTCTGCCAGTAGTTGCTGAACCGGTAAAAGTTACCACATCTTGCGATTGCACGCCATCAAGAATGGTACGCGCAGAACCACAAATTAATTGTAAAGCGCCTTCCGGTAAAATTTCAGAAGCAATAATTTCACGCACTACGGCTTCCGTTAAAAAACTGGTTGCCGTAGCTGGTTTTACAACTGCCGGAACGCCAGCCATCCAGTTAACTGCTACTTTCTCCAACATTCCCCAAACCGGAAAATTGTAAGCATTAATATGAATAGCGACACCTTCTTTTGGCACCATAATATGATGGCCCATAAAACTACCGCCGCGCGATAAATCTATCGCCTCTCCATCAACGTGAAAAGTTTGGTTAGGGAAATTTCTTCGCAAAGATGCGTTGGCGAACAAGTTGCCGAAACCGCCTTCAATATCTATCCAACTATCGGCACGCGTAGCACCAGTTTTATAACTTACTTCATAAAATTGCTCTTTCTTTTTGGTAAGATATAAAGCCAGTTTCTTCAACATTAAACCGCGCTGCTGAAACGTCATTTTACGTAGAGGTGGGCCACCGGTGGTTCTTCCATATTCTAAAATTTCTGTAAAATCTAAACCTTTGGTAGTTGAATAGCAGATGGTTTCTCCATTTACGGCATTGTAGATGGGTTTGCCCTCGCCGTCTCCATCAATCCAATTGCCTTGTACATAATTTGAAAGTTTTTGCATTCGTATGATTTCTTTTATTGTTTGAGGTGGAAGATAGGGTGTTTTTTAAAAATATTTTAGTTATAATTTCTGCAAAGGAAAGATAAGCAAATTAAAATTAACTAAAAAGCTGTAAATTGTGAATTGAAATCAATGGAAAATCAATTTGAAATTTATATTCAAAACTTATAGAATTACAATAAATGAAAAAAGGAAATGACGTAGATGACTTGATAGGATTAGTTGAGTTAGCCGAAGATGCCTCTGAAAGGGTAAAGGTTTTGAAGAACATTATGTTCAACCTTGTAATGGTTACATTTTTAGTAACTGGGTTTACTTTTTTATTTTCTTTTATTACCTATAAGACTTATTTAGTTCAGAAAGTCGGCAGTTCGTATTGGTTTATTGAATTTATTATTGGTTTTGTATTGGCATACGTTATACTCTTTTCTTTTAGACCAATAATGAAAAAAAACAGAGAAATTAAGGTAGAACTAAAAGTACTCGATAAGTTATATAATTTAATTGATCCGTTAAAATTTCAAGTTCGAGAAAAATTAAGTATTATGAAGATGGCTGAAATTGAAATGAGGTTAAGCAGAATAGACTTTGGCAACTACCAGCCAAAAGAAGAACCTAATCAAGTTGAAAAACAGCTTAATTTAGAAAAGTTAAAAGAATCACTTAGTTTGGAAAGTTAAACTACACCACCGTACTCAAAGCATTTTCTTCTTTACTTCTTGCTATGGCCAATTCTATTAATTGATCTAACAATTGAGCATAGCTTATTCCATCTACTTCCCATAATTTAGGGTACATACTAATGTTGGTAAAGCCGGGTAAAGTGTTTATTTCGTTTACATATATCGCATCGTTTTTGGTTAAAAACACATCAACCCTAGCTAAGCCTTCGCAGCAAAGTGTGGTGTAAGTTTTTATAGCTATTTGTTGTATGGCTTTAATTTGCACATCAGTTAAAGTAGCTGGAATTTGAATTACGGCACCATCTGCATCAAAATATTTTGCTTGGTACGAGTAGAAGCCGTGCTTTTTATCTACTTGTACCACTTCGCCCATAGTTGAAGCTTTAACATCATAATTACCCAGCAAAGCACATTCTAATTCTCTACCTTCAATTTGTTCTTCAATAATTATTTTTCTATCAAATTTAAAAGCTAAATCAATAGCTGCATCAAAATCTTTAGCTTCATTTACTTTTGTAATGCCAATGGAAGAACCCATGTTGGCTGGTTTTATAAATAAAGGCAAACCCAATTTGGCTTCAATGGTTTTGTAATTAATTTCGGTTCTATTGCCTAGGGTAAAACATTGGTAGCGGGCACTTTTAATTCCAGCATCGCGCAACAAACGCTTCATTACTTCTTTATCCATACCAACTGCCGAACCCAAAACAGAAGCACCAACAAAAGGCAGGTTGACTAATTTAAGTAAACCTTGTAATGCACCATCTTCGCCATAAGGGCCGTGAATAATTGGTAAAACAACATCTACTTTCGGGAAATTTGCAGTAGCCTTGGTAGCTTGTATTGGCTGTGTTTTATGGCCCGGAACAATATGCAAAGCAATACTTTCACCTTTCATAAAATTAAAAACAGTAGTTGGTTCTAAAAGCTTATTTTCATCTTTAATATAAAACCAACTGCCGTTTTGGTCAACTCCAATTAAAATAGCATTGTACTTATTTTTATCTAAACCTTCTACAATATTTTTTGCAGATTTTATAGATATGATATGCTCGGCAGATTTACCGCCAAACAAAACACCTACATTTATTTTTTTTTGCATAGTTATGATTGCTTTTAAACTGTAAAAAAAGCATTTAATTTTTTCACAAAAAAATGTTGGGCTAATTATAATTTAAACATAATGACCGATGCATTAGTAAATAATATTGTTGAGTAAAATTACTCAATAAATTATAGTTTGTATTATTTTCACATCTTACATAAATTAAAAAATAAATTAAATATGAAAGCGATTGTTTTAGAACAAACTGGTGGTGTTGAAAATTTTTTAACAAAAGAAATAGAAAAGCCAGTTGCTTTAAATAATGAAGTATTGGTAGAAGTAAAAGCGATAAGCGTAAACCCGGTTGACTTTAAAGTTAGAGCAATTGAGCCAGTATTAAATATGATTTACGGTGAAAAACGCCCGGCCATTTTAGGTTGGGATATTGCTGGTATTGTATCAAAAGTTGGAGAAAGCGTTACCAAATTTAAAGTTGGTGACGAAGTTTTTGGTATGGTTAACTTTCCTGGTGCTGGAGATGCTTATGCAGAATTTGTTGCTTCGCCTCAAGATCATTTAGCTAAAAAACCGGCTAATGTTTCTTTTGAAGAAGCTGCCGCAACAACCCTTGCTCCGCTAACTGCCTTGCAAATTTTAGAAGGCAATGTAAAAGCAGGCGACAAGGTATTTATTCACGCTGGTTCTGGTGGTGTTGGGCATTTTGCTATACAAATGGCAAAGCATTATGGCGCACATGTTACCACAACTTGCTCTGCTAAAAATAAAGATTTTGTATTATCAATGGGTGCAGATGAACACATTGATTACAGAACTCAAAAATTTGAAGAAATTGCCAATAATATTGATTTTGTTTTAGATGGTGTTGGTGGAGATGAATTGATTTTAAACTCACTAAAAATTTTAAAAGAAGGCGGCACTTTTGTTTCCATTCCTACACATGAATATACCGATGAAATTAAAAAAGCTGCTTCTGCAAAAAACATTAATGCGATAAACATGTTAGTAAAATCTGATGGAAAAGACATGGATACTTTAGCCGACATGTTGGTAAGAGGTACAATAAAAGCACACGTTTCAAAAATATTTAGTTTTGATGAAATGGCAGAGGCGCATACCGCACAAGAAAGCGGCAGAACAGTTGGTAAAATTGTGGTGAAAATGTAGTTAAAAAAGGCCACAAGAAAATAACGTAGGTTTAAAAAATGTGTTGAAATTGCGAGATTATGCGATAATCTCGCAATTTATTTATATTTGCATTGTATGATAGAGCAAGCTCCAAAATATAAAGAAGATAAAAACACAATAACTTTAATGGTAGAGTTGCAAATGAATGGTTTATTAGAAAGCATTCAAAATGAATATTTTTATTGGGATAAAGTTAAGTACAAATCTAAAAAGTACAATCCTCAAAAATTATGGACTGCAATAAAACTACATAGAAGATTAAGGGCAAAGAAAATTTATTTTGGAAAGCATAATTTTTCGATTGTAGTTACCGATTTTATGCATCATGCCTTACACAAATTTGATATGCATATTGGAGGTACACTTGGCAGTAATATTGGAATAGCAGAAACCGATAAAACCAAGTATATCATAAGCTCATTAATAGAAGAGTCAATTTCGAGTAGCCAGATAGAAGGGGCTATTACTACAAGAAAAAAAGCTAAAGAAATGATTCAGCTTGAAAAAAAGCCAAAAAATAAATCGGAATTAATGGTGATGAACAATTTCAAAACTATGAAATATATTGTTCAAAATAAAGATAAAGATTTAACTAAAGAGAACATACTTTATGTTCATCAATTAATTTCTAAAGGCACTTTAAATCATACAAATGAAGAAGGTAGTTTTAGAAAAGGAGATGATGTAAATGTGGTTGATTATATAAAAGGAGAGGTGGTTCATACGCCTCCGCAAAAAAAAGATTTAGATCAACTAATTGATGAACTTTGTTTGTTTTTTAATACGGACACTAATGACTTTTTTATTCACCCAATTATAAAAGGATGTATCATTCACTTTATGATAGGATGGATTCACCCATTTACAGATGGAAACGGACGAACTGCCAGAGCCTTGTTTTATTGGTATATGCTAAAAAAAGGATATTGGCTAACCGAATATTTATCTATTTCAAGAATAATTAAAGACACAAAAGTTCAATACGAAAAAGCTTATCTGTATACCGAGTGTGATGAAAATGATTTGAGTTATTTTATAACCTATCATATTAAAACAATGGAGAAAGCTTATGATGCTTTAAAAGAATACATTAACCGCAAACAAAAAGAAGTTTTTCAAGCGGCTAAGTTTATGAAGATACCGCAAATAAATGAAAGAACCGCTCAAATATTAAAACTATTAGTAGAAGATGCAGAACGCATATTAAATATAAAAGAAGTTGAAAATAGATTTAACGTTTCAAGCTTTACGGCAAGATCTGACATTAAAACTTTGGTTAACTTAAAGTTTTTAGATGTAATACAAGTAAACAAAAAAAAGCAAAATTTTATTAAAGCCGCAAACTTTGATAAAGTATTAAAAACCTACAAACTGTAAATCAAATTTAGGTTAATAGGTGTAAAATTTATTTATTTTTACACTCGGAACTTTTTTATTTACCCTTTTGTTAATTTATTAAAATACATATACTATGCCAGTTTTACTTATAATAATTGCTGCTTTAATTGCAGTTCCGGTTTTACTTTACAACACGCTTATTCGTCGAAAAAATGAAGTAGATAACATTTTCGGCTCTATGGATGCGATGTTGAAAAAACGCCACGACTTAATTCCTAACCTTGTAGAAACCGTTAAGGAATATATGGATTACGAAAAAGAAACCCTCACCGAAATTACCCGCTTACGTGCCCAAGCCATTAGTGGCGATTTAAGCGATAGCGATAAAGTAGCCATAGAAAGCAAACTTGGTGGCCAAATGAAAGGCTTAATGATTGCCGTAGAAAATTACCCAAACTTGAAAGCCAACGAAAGTTTTAGCCATTTGCAAAATAGCTGGAACGAAGTAGAAGAACAAATTTCGGCCAGCCGAAGAGCTTACAACTCCGCCGTAACCAGTTACAACAATGCTATTGAAATGTTTCCATCAAACCTTATGGCCAACTATTTAAATTACCAACCAAAAAATGTATTTGAAATACCAGAAGAGCAGCGCGAAAACATTTCGGCCAAAGAATTATTTAATAACTAATGCCCATAAATAAAAACTAATGCAAAGAGGAAGACTTTTTAACACTACTAACAATGATAAAACAGACCAAAACAATAAAGAAAAAACCTTTAACACCCACGTTAAAAATTTTGATGCTTTTTTCAATTTAGAATTAGCCCCAGAAATTGAACAGCTGGCTAAATTGCGGAATCAACTTTGGAGTAAAGCCATAAACAAAAGTATATGGATGATTGCTTTAGTACTTGTAGTAATGCTTGTATTTATGTTTTTTTTAAGAGCCCTACCATTAATACTTTTTGCATTAGCAGCTGCAATAATTGCCTGTATAATAATTTTTACAATAAATTATAAAGCTCAAAAAGAAACCTATAACACATCGTTCAAAAATAAAATAATTAAAAAACTGATGTTGGGCATTGATGAACGCCTGCAATATCAACCCGACTTATGCATCAGCCAAAACGAATATCTTTTCTCAAAAATTTTTAGGCAAAGAGTAGATAAATTTCACGGAGAAGATTTGATTGAAACCACTATTGACAAAACCAACATTAAATTTTCTGAGCTTCATACCGAACAGGAAACCGAAACTATAGATAGTAAAGGCCGCCGACAAACTAAATGGACTACCATTTTTAAAGGTGTATTTTTTATTATGGATTTTAATAAAAATTTTGAATACGAAACCGTTGTATTGCCCGATTATAACCAACAAATATTTGGCGATTTACTTAAAAGCTTTCAATTTGGGCAGCGCGGCAATGGCAAATTGGTTAATATGGATCACCCCGAATTTGAAAAACTATTTAAAGTATACAGCACCAATGCCATTGAAGCACATTATTTACTAAGCCCCAACTTAATGGAAAGCATTGTGCAAGTCAAAGAAAAATTTAATAGCAATATATATTTAAGTTTTTCTGATTCAAAGTTGCACCTCGCCATTAGCAATTATAACAACCTTTTTGAATCGCCCAACCTATGGGGTAATCCCAATTTTTTAAACCTTATAAAAACTTACCACGATTACCTGCATAATTGCCTCGAAATTGTAAATGACTTAAATTTAAACCTTAGAATTTGGAGTAAAAATTAGAAGCGAAAAACCTAACCCGTGAAACTGTACACTCGCTCTCGGCTATATCTTTTTTGTTCATTTTAATAAATGAACAAAAAAGGATGCCGCCTCCATCGAGGCTATTTTAATTACTTTTCTCCCTCGCACAAAGGTTACTCGCTTATTTTGTCAAAAGCATAACATTCAATACAAAACTTACCATATTTGCGTTCAATATGTTTGTGTGTTAGTTTGGTTTATCATATCGTTTTTATTAGTAGTGAGCTACCTGGCTTTAATGCTCTTTTATGTGGAGCAATGGCAAGTCATACCCGAATTTGAAGCCCAAAACATTAGTCGCAAAACTACGGTAAGCATAATAATACCAGCACGCAACGAAAGCCAAAACATTATAAAATGCTTAAATGCAGTATTAAATCAAAACTATCCCACCAATTTATTTGAAGTAATTATAATTGATGATTTTTCGGAAGACGATACTTACCTCAAAGCAAAATCTATTAAAAAAGACCAGCTACGAGTTTATCAACTAAAACATTTATTAGCTAACGATAAAGATTTTGTATCGTACAAAAAAAAAGCCATTGAAAAAGCTATTGACCAAAGCCAGGCAGATTTAATTATTACCATTGATGCAGATGTAGTAATGGGCGAAAAATGGTTGCGTAACATAGTAGCTTTTTACGAGCAAACAGATAGTTTAATAATAGCCGCGCCAGTAATGTTTCATAGCCAAAACAGTTTTCTTAATCATTTTCAAACGCTCGATTTTTGTGGTATGATGGTTACCACCGGAGCAGTAATAGAAAGCAATAGTGGCAGTATGTGCAATGGAGCAAACCTGGCTTATAAGCGCAATGCTTTTCATTATGTAAACGGTTTTAAGGGTAACGAAAAACTTGGCTCGGGCGATGATGTTTTTTTAATGCACAAAATTAATATGGCTTTCAAAAAAAGTAATCGTTTTGTAAAGTGCAAAGCAGCAACTATTTATACAGAAGCACAACCAACTTTAAAAACCTTTTTTAGTCAACGGTTGCGTTGGGCATCTAAAAATAAAAACTTTAAAGACCGTAAAATTAACGCACAGTTGGTGTTGATATTAGCCGCTAACTTAGCTATAGTTTATAATTTTTGCTTAACCATTATAACATTTCTATTGGGTAGCCTAAACTTTAAAGCGTACTTAGTTTTGTTTTTGCTAAGCTTTTTAATAAAGTGCTTTGCCGATTTTATTTATTTATATACTGGCGCAACTTATTTTAACCGCAAAACAGCTTTGTATTGGTTTTTGCCAGCACAAGTAGCACACATTTTATACATTAGTATTATTGGCTTGCTAGGCAATTTTTTAAATTATAATTGGAAAGGAAGAAGGTTTAAGCGGTAAAGTTCAATTAACTCTACTTCTATCTCTTAAATCAATTTCAATAATTTTATCTGTAGGTTTCATATTCAATAGTTTTTCTTCAATAATTGGAACGTATTGTATTAGGGGTTTGTAGCGATTGTCAAACATTATTAGTACTACAATTTGTATAGGAAGCTTATTTAAATTTTGTTGATACTTTAGGTTTCTATCAGCAGTAATCAAAATATCAATTCCTTCTTTTTCAACTGCCTTTAGTAATTCTCCATTTTTTAAAGATTGCCATTTTAAATCAGGTACAGATGTAACTTCTACGTTCTTTGAAAAATGTTTTTTCAAAGGCTTTGGAAGATTTTCATCAAGCAGCACTTTTTTCATAATTGCCAAAATTAAATGTTGTAATACCTTCTGCATATTCCAATAATTTTTCCACTTGTTTTTTCTTAACTGATGGATAATCATTTACAAACTCGTTAATAGTGTCACCACCTTTTAAGTAGTCAAATAGAATTTTTAATGGAACTCTGCTACCCGTAAATACGGGAGTGCCATTTTGTATCTCTGGTGATATGGTTACTACATCTGCTATCATAATTATATTTGATCAAATTTTCACACTAAGTTACAACTTTTAATTCAATATTATATTATTACTAACATATTGCAAAACACAATAAAACCTTCGTATCATTTGTTATTTTTGCAACAAATTAAAACAAGGCATTGTCGGTAATTGTAGAAAGTATTACAAAAACGTATGGCACACAAAACGCTGTTGATAACATTAACTTTACAGTTGGTGAAGGCGAAATTGTTGGCTTTTTAGGTCCAAATGGTGCGGGTAAAACTACTACCATGAAAATATTAACAGGCTTTATTCCACAAACAAAAGGGCAGGCAATAGTTTGTAGTATTAATGTTGCCGAAAAGCCCATTGAAGCACGCAAAACTATTGGTTATTTGCCAGAGCATAACCCGTTGTATTTAGATATGTATGTTAAAGAATATTTGACATTTGTAGCTAAAGTGCATAAGGTAGAAGCCATTAAAAAAAGAATTGCAGAAATTGTTGAGCTTACTGGTTTGCAAATTGAACAGCATAAAAAAATTGGTCAACTAAGTAAAGGTTACCGGCAGCGAGTAGGCTTGGCCTCTGCATTAATACACAACCCAAAAGTTTTAATTTTAGATGAACCTACTACTGGCTTAGATCCTAATCAACTAACAGAAATAAGGCAGTTAATTAAAAATTTAGGCAAAAATAAAACCGTAATTTTTAGCACTCACATTATGCAAGAAGTAGAAGCGGTTTGCGACAGGGTTATTATTATAAACAAAGGTAAAATTGTTGCTGATGATACAGTAGACACTTTACAAAACAAAGGATCAAAAAATATTTATGCTTTAGAATTTTTGCAAGCACTAAATTCGGCGGCCTTTACAAAACTAAGCCAACTGCCAGGCTTAGAAAAATTGAAAACAAAAACTAATGGCTTGTTAGAATGTTTTTCTAACAGTAAAACAGATTTACGAGCTGCTATATTTAATTTTGCAGTAGAAAATAAACTCACTTTAATTGGTTTAACAAAACAAGAAAACAGCTTAGAAGATATTTTTAAACAACTCACTAACCATAATTAAAATGCTTAATATTTTTTTAAAAGAAATCAATCATTTTTTAAGCTCCCTAATCGGCTATATTGCTGTTGGTGTGTTTTTGCTGGTTACGAGTTTATTTTTATGGGTTTTTACCGATACAGGTATTTTAGAATACGGCTATGCCACGCTCGAAAATTATTTTTACCTCGCCCCTTACATTTTCATGTTTTTAATTCCAGCTATTACTATGCGTTCTTTTTCTGAAGAATATAATACTGGCACCATTGAAATTTTAAGTACCAAACCAATTACAGATTATCAAATTATAGGTGGCAAATTTTTAGCGGCTATGTTTTTGGTGCTGTTTGCTTTGTTGCCCACGTTGTTGTACTTCTACTCAGTATATCAATTAGGTGCGCCGGTTGGCAATATTGATACAGGCGCAACCTGGGGTTCGTACATTGGTTTGTTATTTTTAGGAGCTGCTTTTGTAGCTATCGGCATCTTTGCATCTGCAATTACAAACAACCAAATTGTAGCATTTTTGTTGGCCATTTTTTTGTGCTTTTTCTTATATATTGGTTTCGATTACATTAGCCGTTTAAATATTTTTTACGCCAGCTTCGATGCTTTAGTGGAGCAATTTGGCATTGATGCACATTACCAATCTATAGGCAGAGGCGTGGTAGATACGCGCGATTTAATTTACTTCATTTCGCTAATAAGTTTGTTTTTATTTTTCACTAAAATAATGTTGGAGCGTAGAAAATGGTAAACGAAAAAAAACAACAAAAAGGTTTGGGCAAACGCAGCAATGCTTTATTAACTGTATTAATTTTTATTGCTATTGTGGTGGGCATTAATATATTGGGCAATATGTTTTTTCAGCGTTTCGATCTTACCAAAGAAAAAAGATTTACGCTTACCAAAAGTACCAAAAATGTTTTAAAAAATTTAGATGATGTTGTTTTCGTTCAGGTTTTTTTAGAAGGTGAATTTCCAGCTGGCTTTAAGCGATTGCAAAACGGCACAATAGAAATGCTAAACGAATTTAGATCGTATGCGGGCAGCAATTTGCAATTTGAATTTGTAGATCCATTAGAAGGTTTAGATGACAAAGCCAAACAAGAAGTAATTCAGCAATTGTATGAAAAAGGAGTAAAACCTAGAAAATTGCAAGTAAAAGACAATGATGCTTATAGTGAACAAATAATTTTTCCGGCAGCATTGGTTTTTTATAAAGGAAGAGAAACGGCTATACAATTACTGGAAAATAAAATTGGCGAAAACCCGCAAGAAGCCTTAAACAACTCATTAGCTTTATTGGAATATAAGTTTGCACAATCAATTAACGTACTGCAAACATCTTACAAGCCAAAGGTAGCTTTGTTACAGGGCCATAACGAATTGCTCGCAGATGATATGCAATGGATGCTTAACGCAATGAGCAAATATTACACAGTTGAACAGTTTAATATCAACGATCATTTATACATACCCGAAACTTTTAAATGTTTGTTAATAGCCAAACCCCGCTTAAAATTTAGCGAACCAGACAAATATAAAATTGATCAGTTTATAATGAATGGTGGCAGTACCTTGTGGTTGGTTGACCCAATGATTGCAGAAATGGATAGCCTGCGCAACCGCGATGCGTTTATGTCGGTAGGTTATGATTTAAATTTAGAGGATATGCTATTTAAATATGGCTTGCGCTTAAACAACAACTTAGTGCAAGATTTGGTGGCTAACCCAATACGTTTAATGATTGGTAAGCAAGGCAACACACCGCAATACGATATGTTTCCGTGGTTTTATTACCCCGTAATTACTAGTAGCGATAAGCAGCATCCCATCTCAAAAAACTTAGATGCTATTGCTACAAAATTTGTGAGTACTATTGATACCGTAAAAGCAGAAGGGGTTGAAAAAACAATATTGTTAAGCACCTCAGTTTATACAAAAGTTCAATACGCACCAGTACGAATACACTTAGGAGCGGTAAAAGAAAAACCGAATGAAACACAATACAATAAAGGGCCACAAGCTATTGCTGTTTTGTTAGAAGGCGAGTTTCCAAGCGTATTTACCAACCGACTTAAACCAAATACTTTGGCTATGACGGATACTATTAAAGAATTTACCAACCGCGCAAAAAGCTTGCCGAGCAAAATGATTGTGGTGACAGACGGAGATATTATTACCAATAGAAAAGGCAAACAGGGCGAAAATTTACCAACCGGATATTATCGCGCTACAGGAGAGACTTTTGCCAACCAACAATTTTTACTAAACTGCTTAGAATATTTAACCGACAACAGCGGCTTAATTGAAAGTAGAACCCGTGAGGTGAAATTGCGACTCTTAGATCAAGGAAAAATAAACCAGCAAAAAACTTTTTGGCAACTGCTTAACTTAATTGTGCCACTATTAGTAGTTGTACTTTTTGGTGTTTTTTATAGCTTTATCCGTACAAAAAAATATGCCTCATAAGTATATTTTTGTTTTAGGTTATTAATAATTTCAACAAAAAGTAACTTTTCAGTAGAGGTCAGACGTCAGACCGCTTCGCTGTCAGACATCAGATAAATTCGACTGAGTGAAGTCAAAAACGCTCTTTTTCCCCCAAATTATGTCTGATGTCTAACGTCTGACAATGAAATGGTCTGACTTCTGAATAGTTACAAAAAGAATTAATAATAAAGCTGCACAAACAACTAATCATTTCGTTTTTGAAGATTTCATTCATTTTTCGTCACAAAAAGTCACAAAAATAAAACAAAACAATAATTCAATTTTGTTTTTTATTTACAACCTAATATTCATTAAACCTTTTAAATCAAACTAAAACAAAATTATATTAATAACATACTTTTAGATTAAGCCGTGCATTTTAATAAAACTTAGCCGTATTAGTGTCGTATTACAATATAAAACAAATACGCCTAATATGAAACAAAATACTTCTGATATGAAAAACTTGTTTATTGAAATTGAAATGACAAATACTAACAATATAAAATCTATTGCTGAAAAGCTAAACTTGCTTGGTTTTGATTTAGATGCAAATTTTATGCCCAAAGCACTAAAAGTAACTCAAACAGATACTCAAAAGTTATTTTTGGTAAAAGGTAGAATAATCCAATCTTTAATTAAACAGCTTAAAGATTGCCCTAATGTTGTTAATTATTGGGAGTTAAAATCTACCATTCCGTTTAAACAAAATACCACCTTATTATAACTGAAAAATAATTATTACCTGCAATACTACAAACGAGATATTTATAAAACCAATCAACCAACCTTAGCATACATATTGAAGATTGCCATGAAACCGTGAAATTTATTATCACGTATTAATATTACAAAATTTAATTTATGTTTTTTACACGTTTTAACCTTTGCATAGCACTTATTTTCGCATTTTACTCAACTTATGCTCAACCAGATAAATTGAGGGCTGTATTTACAGAAGATCCTTCAACAAAAATATCAATAATTTTCAATACCAACAATTCAGACAGCACTAACCCTTGGTTATATTATAGCACCAACCGTGCCGCAGTTGAAAATAACACCAGTTCTGTTGCCTTTCGAGATAATGTTTTATCAAACGAATATTATGGTATGTATAATAATTTTGTTAAGCTAAGCAACTTACTGCCTGGCACAAAGTATTATTTTAAAATAATAGATAGTACTGGTGAAACCCCTGTTTACTATTTTGAAACCATACCCGACCACCCCAACGAAAGGTTGAGTTTTATTGGTGGAGGGGATTCAAGGTCTAATAAAGATATGCGCACAAAAGCTAATATTATAGTTTCAAAATTAAAACCAAACGCTGTTTTTTTTGATGGGGATTTTACTGGTTATGGTACTAATGAAGAATGGCAAGAATGGCTTGAAAATTGGCAATTAACAATAAGTAGCGATGGCCGTATAACACCTCTAGTTCCTGCACGTGGTAATCGTGAAGCAAATAATAAGATATTAACAAGATTATTTGGCACAAATAGTACAGCGGTTTATTCTTTAAGTTTTGGTGGTAATTTATTTAAAGCTTACACTCTAAACTCAGAAATTACTAGTATTAGTTATGCCAGCCAAACAGTTTGGCTTAGGGATCAACTACAAAATGATGAGGACTACTTTTTTAAGTTTGCGCAGTACCATAAGCCTATGAGGCCTCATAGTGCCTTGAAAATTGATGGAGCAGCTCAATACGCCTATTGGTCGCCTTTGTTTCAAAATTATAAGGTGGATTTAGTTTTAGAAGGTGATGTACAAACTGCTTCCACTACTTATCCTATTGTGCCGTGTACTGGCGGTTTTGGCTGTGAAGATGGCTTTAAAGAAGATGCTGTAAATGGCACGGTTTATACCGGACAAGGAGGTTGGGGTGCTCCACAAAGGCCAGCGGACGACAATAGAAGTTGGACGTATTTCAGTAAAAAAATGAATCAGTTTAATTTATTTTTTGTTGATAAAGAAAAAATAGAATTGAGAACTATTGATTATGAAAGTACCTTTAATGCAGGTATTAATGAAGTGAATGTTAATGACAGATTTAATTTGCCAACGGGACTTGTTGTTGAGCCTGGTGTAAATAAGTTAACTGGCGCGCCTCAAGACGTTTTAATTATACCAAGCAAAAAAACTACAAGCTATCCTAAAATTGAAATTGCTTATCCAAACGAAAATTCAATATATTATGAGCAAGCTGATGTTGATGTTGTTATAAATAGTTTATCATCACAAAATGAAATTGGTGCAGTTATTTTTTATTTAAACGGTGTAAATATTGGTTTAGATAATTCAAAACCATTTTCCTTTAAAATTGATAAGTCGAACTTTAACGCTGAACAAACCTACGAAATAAATGCAATTGCCTATAATATAAATGGGATTGCCTCGCCTATAGCAAACACCAGAATAAAAGTTTTTAATAACTGTCTCAATACAGTAGAAACTCAACTTAAAGATTCATTTAACGATGCAGAGGAACTACCAGGCAAACGGACTGATGTAAGTAATTTTGATTTAGATATGGGTTACAACGAAACAGTTTGTGGCATAAGATTTACAAATGTAAACTTACCACCAAATGTAACTATTATTGATGCAAACATTCAGTTTACGGCTGATGAAATAAAATTTAATACTACTGATTTAATATTTTATGCAGAAGACAATGCACACGCATCAGAATTTCTACCTTCATATAATAACATTTCAGATAGGCAAAAAACGCCGCTTAGTGTAAATTGGAACAATGTGCCTAATTGGGATAATGTTGGAGACAGCGGAGTCGCTCAAAAAACACCTAACTTAAAAAATATTGTTCAATACATGGTAAATAAACCAGATTGGAATATTGAAAGCCCATTAACATTTATTATTGAAGGTGAAGGTTATCGTGTTTCAGAAACTTTTGATAGCGACCCTAGCCTAACGCCTGTGCTTTATATTCAATATGCCTGCGTAAAAAGTTATGAAGACAATTTCGCAAATGTATGGCCAGGTGATGCTGACAATAGTGGCCAGGTAAACGCAAAAGATGTATTATATATTTGTTTAGCCGATGGCTTACAAGGTTATTCACGTCCGTATGCCTCATCCAATTGGAATGCACAGCCTCTTTTGCCGTGGCCTGGGCATATTGCTGGCGTTAATAACGCCTATCAAGATACAGATGGTAATGGCCAAGTAAATTTAAATGATATACAGGTGGTTGACCTTAACTACGGTAAGCAAGTGGAAAGAGTAAATCCTAATAATGAGTTTAACAACAGCAGTCTTGTTTTAAAACAGGTTTCTTTATCAGGTGATACCCAAGTTACATACGATTTAGTACTTAATGCCAATAAAACAACTTACGCCCACGGCATTACCGGAAGTATTGATTTAAGCAACTATTTATTAGATAATGAAGATGTAATAGAAGTTCATCCCAACCTTAAGGAAGTTATTGACCCAGGATATTTGTTTAATGCAGATGTTGTATTTACTAAATACAATGCCGACACCAAAACATTAGATTTTGCCATAAGCAAAACCGATAAAGTTGATGCGCAAATTGACTATAAGGTGTTGTTAAGAATTATAATTGTTATGGACGAAATTGAAGGTAACACATCAAAATATGCATCAATAAAAAATAGTGGACTTATAAATGAAGATGGGCAATTTAGAGCCTTAAAAACATCATTAAATAGTTTTGTTAGTCTTGTGAATACCTCAAATATAAGCAAGTTAAATGAGGATTTGATTGATTTAAATTTGGTAACACAAAACAAAAATTGTAATACTTTAGGAGTTGCAGAAATTTGCAATTTTAATGGAATATTAGAAGATAATATTTCATTAGAATGGAGTAATGGAAGTACTGCAAATAAAATAGCATTTTTAGAGGCTGGTAACTATAATGTAAAAATCAAGTATCAAAATAGCATTTTAAAAACTATAGCATTTACAATTGAAAATGATGATAATTTTGAAGACCAGTTAATATTTAATCACCAAATAGCTAATGACGGGAAATATATTGCATCAAATAATATAGATTTAAATGAAGGAACAGAAATTAATAGAAATCAAACAGTAGAATTTACTATTGAAAATTGTGATTAATTAGTTCTTTCTTTATGTTCATTAATTTTTTCAAGTAACCAGGCTCTAAAACTAACTACCTCCATATTTAATAATTGCTCTTCAATTATTTTGATGGAGGTTTTTCTTTTTTTATAGAAAATACTATAAAGCTTGAGCAAAATTTGTAGAAAATTCTCGTAAGCTTTTTTTCTTTGATTAGGTAATTTCTTGTGATTTTTGAAAAATTCTTTTGTTGATCTTAGTGATTGTACAAATTGAAAATTATAATCTTTTTTAGTTTCATATAAACATTGCAATATGTATAATCTTGCATTAAAATCTATTGTTGTATTTGTTTTATTTGTTAATATAAAATGGGAGTGAGCTTCATTATATTTTTTTTGAAAAAAGGTAATTAAGCCTTTATTATAGTTGTAAATACTATTTTTTATATTTGTTTTTAAATGAGGTTTATAGTATTTGAGTAATTTTTTTGCCCAATCAATTTGTTTGGCTCTACAACCTGCCGTAATAATGCTTGAATAAACAGAAGAATGTAAAAATTTATCTTTTAACAAAAGACCTTTTAAGTGCATGTCTAAATATATATCAAATGAACGTTTATAAAACTCAAAATTTCCTTTCCGAATTTGAGAGGAGCAAAAATTTAGGGCATTAAAGTACAAGCTTGACAAATCAGCATCTGAAATATTACGACTTTCTGTTTCAATAAATTTTAATACATTTTCAAAACTTAGTACATCCATATTTTCAATTAAGGCTATACTTGTTTTGTTTAAGCGAACTAGTGTATTGTTTTTATAATCTGGCATCTCTAATAATGTTACTATAGGTTCATATAATTTGGTGTTAATGTTTTTAGATGAATATCTGTTTAGGCTTAAAATAGTTTGATGAATACTTAATCTCTTTAATAGAAAACTTAAATCAATGGCCAAAATGCAATTTTCAAAATTTTTATTATTTTCTAATTCCTGAGTAGTATTAAGATAAGCTAATTGAGATTCGTAAAGTTTCGCTAAGTTATCGTAATAACTCGCATCTCTTTCAACGTGAGTTTCAAGCTCAAATTCAATTTTTTTAAAATGTCGCTTATACAAACTGTGTTGTTTTCTTTTTAACAATTCTGGGTACAAATAATCAATAGCCGCATACTTATTTTCTCTTAAATTATTAATGGCAATAAACTCCTCTGCTAAGCGAAGTAGTAAACTCAACTTGCGGTTAAGTTCGGTTTTTTGTGCTTTGCTTAAACTATCTTTTGCAGCAGCTTGTTTTTTAAAAACAAATTTGTAAACACGGCATTGCAAAACGGCATCAAAAAAATGTTGTTGAATTACATATTTCTGCAACGCTTTTAATAGTTGAATAACCAACTTGTCGGTGTTAAAATAATGGCAAGTTAAAAAGTCTGCAAAGCCATTTAATTCTTTAGCATTAAATGTATTTAATAAATTAACAACTAAAGTAGGTCGTTTTTTTTGTTCTTTATTTGGCATTATTTAATCATTTTATATTGATAATGATACGTTTATAAAAACAATTAAGTTGCCTTTTTAAAGATTATTTAGCTCATAAATAGAAAATTTACACACTTATACATGCTATATTTGTTTTTGAGAACAAGCGTTGCCTTGTTACTATAATATCCATTTTTTTAAATTGTTGGTGCTGTTAATATCTGGCACAAACTTTATTTTTGTTCAATCAACTTTTTTGCAGCCTCCATTTGCGCAGGTTCATTAGCATTTTGAAAAGCCTTTTCATTTAATGATTCTAACAAATGAACATTGCTGTTAATTAACATTTTACGTGGGCAACTATAGCCCAAACCTAAAAATTGCAATAAAGTTATATAACTTTTGGGTTCATAAATAGCAACCAATGGTTCAGGAAATTGGTGAGCCTCTAAACTTTTATAAGCCGTTGCTACAGCTTTAGTTTTTCTATTTTTTATAAGATGCGCTATTGTCTGCTTGTCCATTAGTGGATAATCGCAAGCCAAAACTAACCAGGCAACATTTGGGTTTTGTTGCTGTGCAGAAAGTATTGCTCCCATTGGTCCCATACCAACAAAGCTATCTCTAATAGTTGCATAATTATCAATATCATTAGTTTGTAATGTATTGATAGAAACATATACCTCGCTACAAAACTCACCCAACAAATCAGCCAGTTGTGTTTGTTGTGCCTTGCCGTGGTAGTTAAGGCTACGTTTATCCTTTCCCATTCGGCTGCTTTTGCCACCAGTTAATACTAAACCATAAATGTTGACAGTACTTTTCAGCAATTCATCTTTTATTAAATTAACTATTAAAGTATAATCCGTAGCAATTATTTGTGGTACTGTTTCCCAGTTTTCAATCTGGTTTTTTATAATTTCCGGAATTTTTGTTGAATCATCTTTTAAAACAAAAGCCAATACATTAGTAAACTGATCTACCCGTTTTTCAATAGAAGGTAAGCGGTTGCTATCAATGTAAACAATTTGCTGTGTCGCTTCAAAGTGGTTTCCGTTTACCAGCACCAAATCAGTTTCATTAAATAAAATATTGCTTTTATATTTGTTTAAATCTGCTTGCCATTGTAATTGAAAAAAATCAATTTTATCAGTCAGCTCAAAGTTAGGTTTATGGCTATTTTTTTCGGGAGCTTTGTGATCGGCATCAATGTAAGCTACATTATAATTGTTGCTGAGTTCACTAATTATTTGCTGCGCCATTTGTTGTATAATATTGCATTTAGCCCCAACAATTGCAATTTCATTTCTACCAAAATTACCAAACGTTGGCCTTAGTAATTTGCTATGTTTTTGATGTGCTTTCATACTTAATCCTTATTTATTTTAAAATCTGATTTACCGCCCGTTTTTTCTAACAATTTAGTTTCTTTTATAACAATGTTGTGCGAAAGTGCTTTACACATATCGTAAATAGTTAAGGCTGCAATACTTGCTCCGGTTAAAGCTTCCATTTCCACGCCAGTTTGTGCATTGGTAATGCAAGTACAATCAATAAACACTTCATTATTAATTAATTTTATTTTAATATCGCATTTACTCAAATTTAAGTAGTGGCAAAGTGGAATTAGTTCAGCCGTTTTTTTGGCCGCCATAATGCCTGCAATAGTTGCACATTGAAACACCGATCCTTTTTTGGTAATAATATCATCATTTTGAAAACAATTTAAAACCGCTTGCGGCAACAGTACTGCACTTTGGGCAATTGCTTTTCTTGTAGTAATTGCTTTGTGGCCAACATCTACCATGTTCACCTCGCCAGCTTCATTTAAATGGCTCAATTTATTTTCCATTGCTTCTCTTATATATTCCTAAAATTAATAAATTTATACAATTCCCCTTTTTCATAAACATCTTTACCAACAGGCAACTCTAAAAAACCATCAACATTTTTGAGATTAACAAAATCGCCGCTGCCATTGCCAAAAAATGGTTTAGCTACCTTAACTGTTTTATTATCGTTGGTAAGTTTTACTGGTATAAAATAAGTTAAGTTAGGTTTAAATTGTACTGTTTCTGCCAAAGCATAATAAAAATGATTTTCAATATTTTGCCGAAGATAAGTTTGTAGCCAGGGTTTAAAATAACGCAACAAGCAAACAAAGCTACTAACCGGGTTACCAGGGAAAGCAAAAACAACTGCATCATTATTACTACCAAACCAAAAAGGTTTGCCAGGCCGTTGGGCTATTTTATGAAAATGCTTTTGCACACCAAGTTCATCAAAAGCCTGAGGCAAAAAATCAAACTTGCCTTTTGATACGCCACCAGTTAAAATAACTACATCATAATTAATTAGTATGTTTTTTAGTTGTACTGTTATTTCAGTTAAATCATCATTTAAATGATAAGCTGTTGCATTAATGTTCCATTGTTGCAATTGCGCATCAATCATAAAAGAGTTCGACTTTCTAATTTGGTGGGGCAACACTATTTCGCCAACATTAACCAACTCGTTGCCCGTGCTAATAATAGCAACTTTGGGCAATTTGCTTACAGTAATATTTGCCTTGCCTACCGATGCCGCAACAGCTATTTCTGCCGCACTTAGTGCCACACCTTTATTTATTAATAAACTTTCGGCACGTACATCTTTTCCTTTGGTGTGTATGTTTTGTAATGCATTAACCGAATTTACTATAACGGTTGCAATGCTGTTTTCAATAGTTACGTCTTCATAACGCACTACCGCATCTGCACCTTGCGGCAAAACAGCGCCTGTCATAATTTCTACACAAGCATTAAGGTTTTGCAAAGTATAAGCGGGATCGCCGGCAGCAATTATTTTTTCAATTTTAAAAGTGTTGCCATTTTTTAAGAAAGCTTTTGTGTTAAACGCAATGCCATCCATAGCTACCCTGTTGAAAGGTGGTAAATCTCTATCAGCAAAAATATCTTCTTGTAACACCTGGCCTACCGCATTTTGTAAGCCAATATTTTCTGTTTGGCAGTTGGCCTTTTGTGCATTTTCAATTATTATATGATGTGCTTCATCAACACTAAGCATTTAAAATTTCCATTTAATATTACAGCCAATGCTTGGCACTTGTTTTTCAGATACCAGATCATCGTTCAATAAAGCATCAATGGCAGCTTTAATATCTTTGCCTGTTACGGGTTTGCCATTGCCTGGCCTCGAATCATCAAACTGCCCACGGTAAGCAAGTTTCAAATCTTTATCAAACACATAAAAATCGGGCGTACAAGCAGCAGCATACTGTTTTGCTATTGCTTGTGTTTCATCGTACAAATAAGGAAATATAAAATCGTTTTTTGCTGCGTTTGCTTTCATATGTTCTGGGCCATCTTGCGGATAATTTTCCACGTCGTTTGCAGAAATACCTACAAAAGCAACGCCTTTTTTAGTATATGCTTTTGCTAAATCAGCAATACCTTGGTTTAAATGAATTACATAAGGGCAATGGTTGCAAATAAACATAATTACAGTTGCTTTTTCGCCCCGCAACGCTTGTAAGTTTTTGTTACTATTACTAACGGTATCTAACAAATCAAAATTAGGAGCGATGGTATTTAGTGACAACATTTTAGATGGAGTTAAAGCCATAAAATTTTTTCTTTTTTGGTAAGATGCTAAGTTACGAAATGTTGAAAAAGGATGCAGACTTTTGGCAACTAATACCAAATTGGTATAATAAACTCTAAAGTGTTTTACAATATATTTTAACTTAAATGGCAGGTTGCCAAAATTGCGATAGTATTAAATCATTACAAAAATACTTTGTTTATGTTTTTTGAAATTAAGTTTCCTCTCCTTCTTTCAACAGCTCAAAACCATCAATAAAACTGGTGTTATAATGGCCGCTTATAAATTTTTCGTTTTTCATTAATTGTTTATGAAATGGAATAGTGGTTTTTATGCCTTCTATAATAAACTCATCTAAAGCACGAGACATACGTGCAATTGCTTCGTTTCGATCGTTGCCACGCACAATAACTTTTGCAATCATAGAATCGTAGTAAGGCGGCACTACATAACCTGCAAAGGCATGTGTGTCAACTCTTACACCAAAACCTTTTGGAGTATGATAGGCTGTAATTTGACCTGGACAAGGTGCAAAATTATTATAAGGGTCTTCGGCATTTATTCTACATTCTATAGCATGAAACCTTGGTTCGTAATTGCTACCACTTATTGGGTGGCCTGCGGCTATTCGTATTTGTTCTTTTATTAAATCTCTATCAATTACCTCTTCGGTAACGGTGTGTTCTACTTGTACGCGGGTGTTCATTTCCATAAAGTAGAAATTTTTATGCTTATCTACTAAAAACTCAACCGTTCCTAAGCCTTCGTAGTCAATTGCATTGGCAGCTTTTACGGCAGCATTTCCCATTTTTTTTCGGGTAGCAGCATCTAAAACTGGTGATGGGGCTTCTTCTACTAATTTTTGGTGGCGGCGCTGTATAGTACAATCTCTTTCAGAAAGGTGTATGGCTTTACCAAACTGATCACCAACAATTTGTATTTCTACATGGCGGGGTTCTTCAATAAATTTTTCTAAATAAATGCCATCGTTTGAAAAAGCATTTTTTGCTTCTGTTTTTGCGGAATCCCAAGCATCATCAAACTCGCTTTCTTTACTTAAAACACGCATACCTTTACCGCCACCGCCGGCAGTAGCTTTTAATATTACAGGATAGCCTATTTCTTTAGCCATTTTTTTACCAGCAATTTTAGTTGGTATTAAACCCTCAGAACCTGGAATAACGGGCACTTTAGCTTTACGCATGGTGGCTTTTGCAGTAGCTTTATCGCCCATTGAGTTTATCATTTGTGCACTTGGGCCAATAAATTTAATCTTGTAATCGTTGCATATTTCGGCAAATTCAGCATTTTCTGATAGAAAGCCATAGCCAGGATGTATAGCATCGGCATTAGTAATTTCTGCAGCCGACATTATATTTGGAATATTTAAATACGAATCTTTGCTGGCCGGTGGGCCAATACAAACGGCTTCATCTGCAAACCTAACGTGCAAACTATCTTTATCTGCCGTTGAGTAAACCGCTACGGTTTTTATGCCCATTTCGTGGCAGGTACGTAAAACCCGTACAGCAATCTCTCCCCTGTTGGCAATTAAAATTTTCTTAAACATATAATTGACTAATCCGGAATAATTTCAATAATAGGTTGATCATATTCTACCGGGCTTGCATCATCTACCAATACTTTAACTACTTTGCCACTTACCTCTGCTTCTATTTCATTAAACAGTTTCATTGCTTCAATAATGCAAATGGTATCACCTTTTTTAATATTATCTCCAACATTTACAAATGGTGGTTTTTCTGGGCCTTGCGATCTGTAAAAAGTACCAATCATTGGAGCTTTTATAATAGCAGCGTTATCAGCTGTGGCAGTTTCTGCTTCGGTTGAAGCAGGAGCCGGAGCATTATTAGCTGATACAGCAGCAGGTGCAGCAGCTGGCGTTTGAGCCATTGGCAATGCAGCTTGCGCAACTGGTGCACTTACTACCACCTGTTTATTACCTTTTAAAGCTTTTAAATAGTCTTTAGATTTTAAACATAATTTAAAATCACCTTTTTCTATTTTTAACTCGGCTAAGCCCGTTTCATTAACTTTATCAATTAAAGCCGTTATTTCATTAATTTTCATCAGTTACGATTTTACACGTTCCATATACGATTTGTTCTTTACATCTACCTTAATCTTTTCCCCTTCGTTAATAAACAAAGGAACTTGTATTTTTGCGCCAGAAGCGAGGGTAGCTGGTTTGGTAGCTGCATTGGCGGTATCGCCTTTTATACCTGGTTCGGTATAGGTAACTTCTAAAACTACCTGGTCGGGCAATTCGCAGTTAACTATTTCATCGGTTTCCGAATGGTATAAAATATCAACATTTGAGCCTTCTGATAAAAACTCGCTACCGTCTAATAGTTTTTCTTCTACCGAAACCTGGTCGAAGGTTTCATTGTTCATAAAATTGTACCCGTTATCATCTTTATATAAAAATTGAAAGGTTCTTCTTTCAACAGTTACCACTTCAATTTTATGGCCGGCAGGTATAGTATTGTCAATTACTCTGCCTGTGCTTAGGTTTTTTAATTTGGTTCTAACAAAAGCCGGGCCTTTGCCAGGTTTTACGTGTTGAAATTCTACAACTTTGTATATTCCATCTTTAAATTGAATACACAAACCATTTTTAATATCTGATGTTGATGCCATTATTTTTATTTTGACTGCAAAGTAAATAATTTTATGGGAAATATTAGCAATGAGGTTTTCTAAGCTATATAATTTACTCGTTACTGTAACTATTCAGTAGAGGTCAGAAGTTGGACCGCTTCGCTGTCAGGCGTAAGATAAATTCTGCTGAGTAAAGTCAAAAACGCTCTTTTTCGCCTTAATTATGTCTGACCTCTAACGTCTTACAATGAAATGGTCTGACTTCTGAATAGTTACTCGTTACTCGTAAACAATACTCGTGACACTACTGATAGTTTGACAAACAAGTTGTGGCACGAGTGTTCCTCTAAGCCTCTCTACGCTCATATTACATAACCATCTTACCAAAAACAATAAAAGCAAGCATTAAACCAAACACACAACAATTTGCATTTCTTAAAAATTAAACTTACATTTATATTAATTAATGCCATTTTTTTTAACCTTTTAAAACGTTTAATTATGAAACGCAATACGTTTACCCCCCCCCCCCGAAACAAACAAACCAATTTAAAATGTATGTAAAAAAAGGCTGGCAAGGTTTGCTGGTGGTTTTATTCTTTCTAATTTTGGTAATTAGTTGCAACAAACAGTTGCAACAACAAAATGATGTAAAGGCTACAAAAAATACCTCTTATCAAAAACAACAAATTGCAAAAATTGATACGCAACAAATTGATAATTCAAAAGCTATACCAACTTTAATTAAGCCTGCTTACGGCACATATTTTAGTGAAATAGCACCAGAATATGCCTGGTTAGATACACTTACTATTGAGTATATATTTAAACAGAAATGGTTAAATTATGACAATAGAGATTCACTAGGTAGACAAAATATTGACATATCTACTACATATTTAAGTCAAGAATTTAGAGATATGTTGCCCATAGTTCCTATGGATTCTTTTAACATTTATACAGCACATTGGTACGGTTTAGATGTCAATTACAGTTTCAAAGCTAAAACAAGACAATTTAAGATTACTGAAAAAAACAAAGCATATGTACATTATCAACATTATAAAAACTCACAGGTATTAAGCAAAATTTTGTACGTTAATTTTCGAGAAAAGCATAATGGTAAACCAAGTAGTATTACCGTGCGTCTTGTCCGCAACTTAACTTTACCAGCTATGAGAAACGATTTCCCTTATGATAGTTTGTATGTTTTAGCCTCGGATAGTTTAAGAATGCCCAATGGAGATAAGTATGACGACTTTGCTTATAAGGCTTATGAATATGGGCATGATACTATTGAAATTAAACCTAACCAATATCCATTAAATAAAAAATATAGAAAGACATACATTATAACTAAAGATAAAAAATATTACAATGCAAATGAAATTTTTATTTATGGGGCTAATAAGCATTATCAATACATATTTGATAATGCTACAAAAAAATTATTAAGTGCTAAGAATAAAATGAACTATTGTTTTGAAAATTTTTGTCCGCCTAACGAACATTTAGAAGAAACAAAGGATTTGAAAATTTATTATTATGATGGTACTAGCAATATTTACTCACCAGGTAAATATCCAAATGATCTAGCAGATCAAGAAGCAAGCATACAAAATCTACTAATTAAGGGTTGCGATACAAACAATAATAATTTGATTGATGTAAATGAAAATAAAACTTTTAGTATTTCAACAACTAATAAAAAAATCGTTCTTAAAGATTTATTTGCCTCTCCGCCCGCCTTACCAAATGAAATTTGTTGGTTAGGTCAGCAAAATATTTTAGGAAATACATATTATTTTTCTATTGTCAATTCACACAACTATTTTAGTAATAACTTTCAAGAGTTAAATAGTTTAAATAACTTGATTACTAATGCAATAATAGATCACAGCAACTTAGACAATGCAGGTTCAAATATTGGTCTATCCCTTGGACCTAATGGCGAATTTAGTGGCAATATTGTATTAGGTGTAGGTGATGCTCAAGATGATCCTAATGACCCTAATGATGATAATGATAATAATTCACCTTTTGCTACTTTAGATATAGTAGGACACAAGTTTACCCATAATATTTTAAGAGCTTTTAAAGCTGATGGCGATTTAGATGGTAATGGTGAAGTTTATGCAATAAAAGAAGCTTTTTGTGATATTTTTGGTTTTCTAATAGAAAGAGAACATACTGGTGCTGATGATTATACTATTATGAATCACGCCAGGGTAGATATAAATCGTAATATGGCTAACCCATTTGCCTCTATTCCCAACCCTCAACCAACTTATTACCAAGGCCGTTTTTGGAATGATAATGCAGATGGGCATCACCGTAATGGCATACTCAATTATTGGTTTTATATGTTAACCAATGGAGGTACTTTTTACCCAGACAGGTGTGACAGGATAACACCAGACGTATTTACGGTAATACCTGCTGGTCAATGTCAGCCTGCTACCATAACAGGAATTGATCCAACAATTATGGGTGAAGTATTATTTAGTACTATTATTTCTGATGAAATTGAATCAGATGTCACTTTTCAAGAGCTGTGCGAAGAATCAACAAAAGTAATTTCAATGATGATTGAAGATGGTGGAACTTTTGGAGTCCCTTGCTCAAATGAAGGTTTAGAGGCGATTAATGATTTTTTAACCGCTTGGGAATTAATAGGTATACCCTGTAATATAAACCCAAATGAATTGCCATGTGATATGGGCTGTGGTTTTTTGCAACCAAACGACATTTGGCAAACAACCAGCCCAATTGCATACGCTACAAACGAAACAAGTTCAGGTGCAAATAATGGTAGTATTGAAATTCACCTTGGCAGCACTCATAATTTAGAATATCATTATACAGGGCCAAACGGTTTTAGTTTAGTAACTACAAATAACCCTGTTACTGGTTTAGCCAATGGTTTGTACAATATTGATGTATATATACTAGGCACTTATTGCCTATATAATAGTTATACCGCAACAGTAGGTACTAACTCTGGTGGCGGCACACCAGTTTGTACTTTTAATCAAAACTTGGTTTTTATGCGCGCCTTGCCAGCCATTTTTAACGATCAAACTATTATTGAAGTAGAGTTGCAAGAAAAGCCATTACAACTCAACTTAGCAGCTTTTGATATGCAAGGCAACCCAATACAAAACTTATTAAACGGGCAAGTTTTACAAACGGGTACACATCAAATACCTTTTAATGGTAGTGCAGCACCTAATGGTTTGTACATTTTTAGCTTAGCTGTTTCCATACCGCAATGCAGAACTGGAGCGCAAGAAAGTATTAGTATAAAAGGATTTAAATATTAAATATATATATAAATTTATTTGTTAGCCGCAGCCAAAGATTGCGCTTTTTTTAAACAATACTTGTGCCACGACTGATAGTTTGACAAACAAGTTGTGGCACGAGTGTTCCTCTAAGCCTCTCTACGCTCATATTACATAACCATCTTACCAAAAAACAATAAAAGCTAGCATTTATCCAAAACACACAACAATTTGCATTTCTTAAAAATTAAACTTACATTTATATTAATTAATGCCATTTTTTTAACCTTTTAAAACGTTTAATTATGAAACGCAACACATTTATGAACAAGTTTACCCCCCCCCCCTCAATCTTCAAAAACATCATTTCTTTTTAAATTGTTATTTACCAAATTTAAATGGCTGTGGCTGTTATTGCTTTTTGTTGGTATTTGGTTTAGTTGTAATAGACAAACCAGCCAAACCAAAGCGCCACTTGAAACTGTAAATACCAAAACAGAAAAAAAAGAGAGTGAATTTGAAACAAGACAATACCTGATGAATTGGAAAATTGTAGAACACCAACACCCTAAAGTTAGTGAGTTGCATATTGGTAGTTTATCAAACAAGCACGATAAATTTAAAATATATTTTGACACCCTACAGCCAATACCAACTAGCAAAGAAGCCATTGAAATTACAAAGGATGTTTTAAATTTTAAAGCATATAATGATATAAGAGGAAAAGAAACTGAAAATGGCTTTGCAGGCAATTGGTATCATAAAGGTATAAGAGTTGAAGGATATTACATCAATCATAAATATTTATACAAAAATAAAGAAGACCGCAGCACTAAATATGGCAGCTATATGTATGTACATATTGATACTACTGTAAATTTTGACACTACAAATACTGTGACAAAGCAAGAGGCTATTGCCATTGCCAAAGAAAAATCATCCCCCTATAGACTACATGTTACAAAGAAGAAACCACTACCTGATAAAAGAGATTTAACCAATTTATTAACCTACAAAATAGATAGCACCCTTATCTGTTGGGATGAAGTATATAATGAGGACTGTTTTCCAAAAATAGAAGTTGTGATGGGGTTATCAAGTAAACAAAATATTACACATGTTACTTCTTATTATTGGGCTTTTGATATTTTAACCAGCGAGGATGCTCAAGATTTTTCATATGCAAGTGGAGTAAACGGATTTACCGGAGAATTTTATCAAGGTTCTGGTGTTTCATACGCGTCTGCAACAACATGTACTGGGTGTTATACATGTAATGAAAACGAGGTAATAAATAATGACTCTTCCTGCAATGGTAACGATGATACTGTTAGTTCTTTCACAAACCAAACAATTTTCCCACTACCAGCAGAAACTGACTTTGGAGTACCTACTCGATGGAATAACTGCATTACTTTTCCTAGTATTGATAATGTTTCTTTAAACGGCACACCATTTCGTTTTTTCTCTTTTATGTATGATGATTTTTTCATTACTGCTTTAAATGAATGTAATGCAAATTCTGGCGGTTTTTGTACTAAAAATGAAGTATTTATGATGACAAAAGATAATAGTAGTTATAACTGTGAGGAATTGTGTGCATACAATGCAGTGAACTCGCTGGCAGAAATTCAAAACAAGATTAGTGACATTTTTATTGAAAGAGAAGTATTCACAAACAAAACTGATTTTTTCAATTCAGTTGGGCCTGTAAGCCAGATAAATATTGATTTTGCATCAACTACAACAGAAATGGGGAAAAATACATTTTACAATAGTACGATTAATCATATATCTGTTAGCACAGCTTTAAATCTTTCACATCCTGATTTTAGTTATACTGACTTAGAAATAATAGGGCATGAATATGCCCATCATTTAACACTAAACTTTTGGAAAATAACTCCATCTGCTTTTCCAAATTTGCAGTTTGATTCAGATGCAATCATTGAGGCCTTAGCTGATATTTATAGCCACTACTTTACCGAAAAAATAAAAGGTACTGATAATTGGCTTTTTGCCGATGCAGTTGATAAATGATCCAAACTCACCATTCCCAAGAAATTTAAGTGACCCTGAAGCCTCTGCTAAACCTCAGGCTGCATTTTATGATCCTACTTGGACCTTTCCCAATGGTATTGTTCCTTCTAATTTAACAACTAATGCAAATGCGAGGTACTATAAGGCAGGTATACTAACTTATTGGTTTTATCTTTTAACCCAAGGAAACTCTGACCCTTCAATTACAACAAGTTTAGATACAAGTATAGGCCTTGATGCCGCAGAAGCAATATTATTTGATTGCCTAAGAAAACAGGCAGAAGACGAAGCTGTTACTGCGCCAAGGGCTTTGAATTTTCAAGAGTTTAGAGACATTATTCTAAACTGCGTTGATGCAAAATATAATGACATTGAGAGTGTAGAACCTAACTTATGTTCTGTTGAATATTCAAGAGTATTTAGGGCATTTGAAGCGGTTGGCTTAATTGATAATAGTTCGGGCTCAGAACCTAGTTTAAAGTTAGCACCTCCATGTAACGTCCGTTCATTTGAAGATATTTTTGATATTGAATGTCCAACCAATTTTAATTTTACACCATTGCCATTTGGTGATACTTGGTCATTACAAACCATCTTAAACGGTTCTTCTGCAAGTTCGTCAGGCTCGTTTTATGTGGAAGTTTTTTCAGATGATAATAATGATTGTATTTTTGATAATACAGAATTACATCCATATCTTACAGGAGAAGTTTCAAATTTGAGTGGATTCCCATTAAATATAATTGACATTCCTACAAAAAATACAAAAATAAAAGTTGTTATTACAGATATATCAACTTTGCTGGCTGGCACTTTAGCAAGTAGTGATTTTAGCTTACCGTCAACTCAAATAATTTTCTCTATTAATGAAGGTTGCAACATAAGCACACCAACATTTAGTGATTGTGTTTTAATTTCTGATACACCAACTGCCAACGAAGGTGTGGTTAATTTGGCTACTTCTGGAGATATAACTCAATGTTTAGCTTTAGGTCAAGAGGTTTGTTTAGATTACAATGCTTCAGGACCCACTTATCTATTTGTAAATGCATCCGCAAATGGACTTAATTTTAATAACGTAGAAACTTTGCCACAAAGCTGTTCAGGTGGTTATTGTACGGTACAAGGGCAGTTTTGTTTTACACCAACGGTTAACCAAACAGGTACTAATGTTATTACAATTACAGCATCAGATAATCATCCAACTCAACCTATTTTCAGTTCTTCTGTTGTAAATTATACTTTAGTTGATCTTGCTACAGATGTTTGGCAAACAGCCAGCCCAATTGCATACGCTACAAATGAAACAAGTGCAGATGCAAATAATGGTAGTATTGAAATTCACCTCGCCAGCACTCATAATTTAGAATATCATTATACAGGGCCAAACGGTTTTAGCTTAGTAACTACAAATAACCCTGTTACTGGTTTAGCCAATGGTTTGTACAATATTGATGTATATATACTAGGCACTTATTGCCTATATAATAGTTATACCGCAACAGTAGGTACTAACTCTGGTGGCGGCACACCAGTTTGTACTTTTAATCAAAACTTGGTTTTTATGCGCGCCTTGCCAGCCATTTTTAACGATCAAACTATTATTGAAGTAGAGTTGCAAGAAAAGCCATTACAACTCAACTTAGCAGCTTTTGATATGCAAGGCAACCCAATACAAAACTTATTAAACGGGCAAGTTTTACAAACGGGTACACATCAAATACCTTTTAATGGTAGTGCAGCACCTAATGGTTTGTACATTTTTAGCTTAGCTGTTTCCATACCGCAATGCAGAACTGGAGCGCAAGAAAGTATTAGTATAAAAGGATTTAAATATTAAATATATATATAAATTTATTTGTTAGCCGCAGCCAAAGATTGCGCTTTTTTTAAACAATACTCGTGCCACGACTGAAGGTTTGACAAACAAGTCGTGGCACGAGTATTTTATACACGCTACGCTCATATTACATAACCATCTTACCAAAAAACAATAAAAGCAAACATTAAACCAAACACACAACAATTTGCATTTCTTAAAAATTAAACTTACATTTATATTAATTAATGCCATTTTTTTAACCTCTTAAAACGTTTAATTATGAAACGTAACACGTTTATCTCCCCCCTTTCCGAAACAAACAAACCAATTTAAAATGTATGTAAAAAAAGGCTGGCAAGGTTTGCTGGTGGTTTTACTACTGGTTATGGTAATAGTAATAAGTTGCAACCAGCAGATACAACAAACAAAAGACTTAAATAACAAAACTAAGGCTGTAGAAAACGAGATTAAACAGGTGAAAACTAACAATGAGAAACAAACGAGCGCAATACGGTCCAAGGATTATAATCTGCAATATGGTACTTATTTTACAAAAATGTCACCCCAATATACTTGGTTAGATACGCTTACTGTTGAAGATTTATTACAAAAAGAATGGATTAAACCCTATGTTACCAGTAGTAAAATTACAGATCAACGTATTGAAATATTTGGTGGAAGATTTACTGATAATTTTAAACAAATGCTCCCTGTTATACCGCAAGACTCTTTCTTAATATATACATTTCATTGGTTTGGGTTAAATGAGGATTATCACTTTGAGAAGAAAAAACGATTTAGTAATGAAGAAAAAAAATCGTACCAACAATTTTACAAAAATACACAAGTGATAGGGAGTATAGTATCTCTTGACTTTAAAACCAATAATAAACCAAGTAAAATAACAATAGATGTTGTAAGAAATTTAGACTTACCAAAAATGACGGATTCATTTCCGTATGATAGTTTGTACATTTTGGCTTCGGATAGTTTGGGAGGTGAAAATGGAAGAAGATCGAACGCATGGTTTTACAATATTAGAGGAGAGGGACAAGATTATAGCAAATATCCAGGTGGAAGAAAAAATTATATATATGCTAAGGATAATAAATTTTATAATGCTAACAAAATTAGAATATCAAATAGTACAAAAAGTTATGAATATATGTTTGATCACTTTAGCAGAAAATTAATTAATGTTAGAAATACAATGAATTATTGTAGTGGATTTAATTGAAGTCAAACCAAAGAGACAAGCGAAGACTTAAGTATTTGTATTATATACTTGTGCCACGACTGAAGGTTTGACAAACAAGTCGTAGCACGAGTTTTCTATCTTAACCAAACACACAACAATTTGCATTTCTTAAAAATTAAACTTACATTTATATTAATTAATGCCATTTTTTTTAACCTCTTAAAACGTTTAATTATGAAACGTAACACGTTTATGAATAAGTTTGCCTCTCCTCCAATCTTCAAACAAATCATTTCTTTTTAAAATGTTATTTATTAAATTTAAATGGCTGTGGCTGTTACTGCTTTTTGTTGGGCTATTGGCAGGCTGTGTAAGAGAAATGAGCAAAACAGATATTAAACCTGATAAAAAAGAAATTGTACAAAAAAAGGAAACATCAGTTAAGCAAAACCCACAACCCATAAAATCTACATTATTACCTTATAATTACGAACATTTAAGGATTTGTTGCTTGGAAGTGGAAAAAAATCCGCACCCTTTAATTAAAGAAATTAATTACGGTGGAAAAGGATTAGAGCACAAATTTTGGATATTTTTAGATACTACTCAACAAAAGCTAACTAACATTGAAGCCTTTGAACTAACCAAAGAAATACTTAATTTTAAAAATTATGAAGATATACGCCCCGCTGATCCTGTTTATAGAGGTGATGAATTATTTGAAAGAAAAGGTTCGGGTTTATTTACAATTGATGGGTTTGATGTGAATGATATGGGAGTTGGCTATGACGAAAACAATTATGTTATTGGTGGCAGATACAACCCTAATATAGGGTATGAAAAAAAGCCATTGATTAGCCTTGATAGTGCAATACAAATTGTTAAAAATGAAACACCTAAAGAAAATGCAACTCATTTTTGTTGGGATCAACCGAAAAATGAATCCTGTTATCCTAAAATTAAGAGAGAAGTATATTTGAAAGATAATAGATTTTCGATAAAGAATAGTGTTATTGATGCTACTTATATTTTTTGTATAGATAAATATTGTACTATTGGCTATACGGTAAATGCTTTTACTGGTGAATTTGTATATCGTAAACAAAACCATCAATATTAAATATTAATTATTTAACAGAAAACAGTTTTTCGACTATTAATTTTTAATTAAATTCTGAATTCCCTACATAATTCTATACTCGTACCACTACTGAAAGTCTGACACACAAATTGTTGCACATGTATTCTACAATTTGCATTACTCAAAAATTAAACTTACATTTATATTAATTAATGCCATTTTTTTTAACCTTTTAAAACGTTTAATTATGAAACGCAACACGTTTATGAACAAGTTTACCCCCCCCCAAATCTTCAAACAAATCATTTCTTTTTAAATTGATTTTTACCAAATTTAAATGGCTGTGGTTGTTACTGCTTTTTGTTGGTATTTGGTTTAGTTGTAATAGACAAACCAGCCAAACCAAAGCGCCACTTGAAATTGTAAATACCAAAACAGAAAAAAAAGAGAATGAATTTGAAACAAGACGATACCTGATGAATTGGAAAATTGTAGAACACCAACACCCTAAAGTTAGTGAATTGCATATTGGTAGCTCGCCACAAAAGCACGATAAATTTAAAATATATTTTGATACCCTACAGCCAATACCAACTAACAAAGAAGCTATTGAAATTACAAAGGATGTTTTAAATTTTAAAGCATATAATGATATAAGAGGAAAAGAAACCGAAAATGGCTTTCAAGGTATTTGGTATCATAAAGGTATAAGAGTATCCGGATATTACATCAATCATAAATATTTATACAAAAATAAAGAAGACCGCAGCACTAAATATGGCAGCTATATGTATGTACATATTGATACTACTTTAAATTTTGACACAACAAATACTATTACTAAACAAGAAGCGATTGCTATTGCAAGAGAAAAATCATATCCAGAAATGTTAGACGGTACCGTAATATGTTGGGATGAAGAGGACAACGAAGATTGTTTTCCTAAAATTGAAGCAATGATGCTTATAGGAAGTGCCAAAAATATTACAAGTGTGAATGCTTATGTTTGGGCTTTTGAAATTTTAAGACATGAGTTTTATAGGGAGTTTACATTTGCAAGTACTGTAAATGGATTTACTGGAGAATTTACTCAAGGTTCGGCTGCGAGGTAAGCAGCGGTTCCTATTATATACTCGTGCCACGACTGAAGGTTTGACAAACAAGTTGTGGCACGAGTATTTAGGGCTTGCTGACTTTCTCAAACCATCATTTTTTCTTTCATAAATTATTATTTATCAACATTTTACGTAGATAAATTATTTTTATTAATTTTGATAAGTGCAAGCTATTTTGTATATTGAAGCTTAAAATTGTGCACTTATGGTTAAGTATACACCAGCAAATCAGCTTACTTTGGAGGGTTTTAGTACCCCATTTGAACAGCATTTAGATAAAGATAACCGATGGGTAAAATTGGCAGAGTTGATCCCTTGGGATGAATTGGCAACCCAGTATGCTAAGCAGCTCAATAGCAGTAAAGGGAAATATTGTATTG
>Ga0209187_1000842_pt1 | contig 43966 bp, 39 predicted proteins | sample BantaG_FD_187430 | JGI IMG/M metagenome (GOLD analysis project Ga0209187, IMG submission 187430) | Marine algal microbial communities from Bantry Bay, Ireland - BantryBay_4 metaG (SPAdes) (version 2) | ecosystem: Host-associated > Algae > Red algae > Unclassified | place: Bantry Bay, Ireland...
GCCAGTAATAAGAACTTTCAATCCTTCTATTTCATCCACCATCAGTTTCAGTGCATTTCCAATATCTGGTATTTTTTGTGCCTCATCGATAACCAAAAAATTTTTTCCTTGCAAAATATTCGTTAAGGATGCCACACTTCTTCGTTCAAATAGATCTCTAGATTCAACATCCTCACCATTAAGAAGGAGATAGGGCTCTTCAGATTCAGACAATATTTTATTGATCAATACGGTCTTACCCACTCGCCTTGGACCTAAAAGCACTACTACTTTATTGGGTCGTATATAATTTTTTATTTGCTTTTCAGCGAGTCTCGGAATGAGATTCATTTCTTAATATTTAAATCCAATATACGTGAAATATAAGAAGTAGTTGAACGAATTAACGTTAATTCGTTCAGTCCATTGAACCAATTAACGTTAATTCGTTCAATTGAGTGCAATTAAAAAGGATTCTAAACCAAATTTACCTCTGGCTCCAATGTAACCGCATATCGTTTTTCAACCGACTGAATTACCTTTGCGATCATCTTCTGCAAGTCCTTTGCACTCCCATCACCTTGATTCGTAAGTACCAGTGCCTGCTTAGGATGCACCATGATCCCCCCTATTGATTTTCCTTTCCATTTACATTGATCGATCATCCAACCTGCGGCAAGCTTTACTTTTCCATCTGATAGTTTATAGTGGACAAGCTCAGGATACTTTTTGAGGATACTCTTGAACTTACTATTGGAGATGATAGGATTCTTAAAGAAGGATCCAGAATTTCCAATCTTATTGGGGTCGGGTAATTTTGACTGGCGGATTTTTATCACCGCTGAACTCACATCTTGAATGCTTGGGTTCTTGATTTTCTTCTTTACCAGTTCTGTTTTGATGGCTCCATAGGATGTGTTGATTCGATGCAGATTTTTGCTGAGCTTGAAGTAGACTTCTATAATGATGTATTTACCCTTGCCTTTGTTCTTAAAAATACTATCTCGATATCCGAATTGGCAATCCTTTTTATAAAATGTTTTCACTTTTCCGGTAGAGATTTCTAAAGCTTTCAGCTTAACGAAAACGTCCTTTACTTCTACACCGTAGGCACCGATATTTTGAATAGGTGATGCACCCACTTTTCCTGGGATGAGAGAGAGATTTTCTAGACCACCGTAGTTATGCTTGAGCGCCCATAGTACTGTTTGGTGCCAATTCTCCCCAGCCCCCACTTTCAGGTGAATACTATTTTTGAATTCTCTTTCTACATGAATTCCTTTGATGCCCAGTTCTATGATGAGCCCTTTATAGTCTTTAGTGAATATTAAATTAGAGCCTCCACCAAGAATCATCTTTTTCTTATAGTCTAAGCCAAGAGCAGATTTCAACTCTTGCAGATTGTGGACTTTGACTAATGCTTGGGCATGAGCAGACAAACCGAAAGTATGTTTCTTTTGCAGAGGAGCTTGCAGTATCAAATCTAACTTCATTCAAACATTTGTCTGTCCACAAATTTAAATCCTAGCAGCCCTCGTTTTATTTCCACCGCCAAGAACTCGCCTGGCTTTATGGTCATGAGCTCAGGACTTCTAGTGTGTATTTTCAGAAGACTGGAATCATCGACAAGAAAAAGATAATATCCATCTTTTTCAACACTTTCTAAAGAAGCTACCAAATCTGGACTCTGATGTAAACTATTCTCAAAAACCTCTAAGGTCTTTGTCTTCGTCTGAATGCTGGCAATTCGATTGATGAAGTGTGCCCAAATGGGGACGATTAATGTGAGAAAAATTACAAAGAGCAGCGTCAATCGAAGGCGCTCTACTCCTTTTGTTCCCTTGCCATAATGAAGAGATAAACCAATAGCTAATAAAAAGCCAAGGATCGCAAACAAGGTTATCAAAAAATTCAAATGGATAGTATACTCAAAATCATCTATCTCGGCGACAAAAAGAAAGATGGATCCGAAAAACAAAAATATGCCTAAAATCACGTAAGGCCACTCCCCTTTGTCAGGCTTTACTTTCTTTCTAATATCATCTACAGCTTTCATATAATGTGGATGAAGATAGCGAAATTTGACATATAAAAGGATGCTAATCTAAATTCTTGATCTAAGCAAATAAATGTGACTCAATTGCTTTACTAAGTCTTAAAAGGGAAGTAAATCTGTACATTTTATGAGATGATTATACATAAACAATAAATAGATATAGAAAATATCGTAATATTTAAATAAAATGTTACCAACAAGTTGAACAATTTATTTTTGATTAGTACCTTTGGGCAAGAGAAACAAAATACACTGAATCTAGTTTAGTATAAATAGAATTATACTTTAGAGAGATATTTAAACTTTAAATACGCTACGGCTTGTTTCTCCTCCACTCATATTAGCAGACCGATACAGTAACAATATCTTTATTTATAAGGTAAATCACATATATAACAGTGAATCAGAAGCTTAAAAATATAGTCAAGTCAGGGTTTGAAATGTTGCATATCGACCTCACGAAGAATATGCAATATGATAGACTTACCAAAATCATTATGAAGCAAGAGCTCAAAATGAATTCTAATTGTCTTGATGTCGGTTGTCATGTAGGAGAAATGTTAGACATCATGCTTGAGTTAGCACCAGATGGTGTACACCAAGGTTTTGAGCCTATTCCCTATTTGCATAAGGAGCTGATAGAAAAGTATGGGTCTCATACCGCTATTCACCGCATCGCACTCAGCAATACCAATGGTGAGACGGAATTCAACGTTGTCAAAAACGCACCTGCATTTAGCGGGCTCAAGAGAAGAGCTTATCACGTAGCCAATCCTGATATCGAAAAAATAAAAGTCAATACGCAGCGACTAGATGATCTAATTAGACCTGACGAAAGAATTGATTTTGTAAAGATAGATGTCGAAGGTGGTGAATTTGATGTGTTACAAGGTGGACTAGAAACATTACAACGATGCCAGCCAACGCTCATTTTCGAATTTGGTATCGGAGCTTCTGATTTCTACGGGACGACTCCTGATCAGATCTATGATCTTATTGTGCATCAGATAGGACTGAGCATTTATACTATGGAGGACTTCATAGCCAATGAGGCTCCTCTTTCTCTCAATACCTTGAGCAGCATCTATGCTGAAAATTCCGAATACTACTTCGTAGCGAAAGCGTAAGAATAAGGGTCAATTTAAGTTTTCAGAGTGGACTCAGTTCTTAATTGTTATTACGCATACGACATCTTCCAATATACAGTTTGGTAATGCTCAATTTGTAGCGACTTGAGTTTGAATAGATGGGATTTATGATTCACATACTTCTAGTACCTTAATCGTTAAATTTATTACTATTGATCAGAATATTTCCTACTTACATATTCATAGGTTACTGAAATTGTTTTATACTTCTATTTCTTTTGAGTGAGGGATCGACAGGGAGGCAGCGATAGCTGGCTGTCCAAGTCCCGTTTTTCACGGGATGTAGGACGGGACCCCGAAAGAGCCCGACAGCCTGATGAAGCTCTTCGCGGAAGCAGGGTGGCACTCCCTAATCAAAACCTAAAAAAAATCGTTGTAATAATATATGGTTCAAAAAATCAAAGTTGGAATAGTACAGATGTCTCCCGTGTGGTTGAATCAAAAAGCAACGATCAATAAGGTCATCAGCTATGTCAAAAAAGCGGCTAAAACGAAATGTAGTTTGGTAACTTTTGGTGAGGCGATGGTGCCTGGCTACCCATTTTGGGTGGAGATAACCAATGGTGCTACTTTCGAATCGAGCGTACAAAAAGAAATCTATGCTTACTACGTAGAGCAGGCGATATCCGTAAGTAAGGGTGACTTGGATGAGTTGTGTACGGCGGCATTTGAATACAAAATCGAAATAGTACTGGGCACAATAGAAAAAGCGGTGGATCGAGGAGGGCATAGCTGCTACTGCTCATTGGTGTATATAGATAAATCGGGCGTGATAAGAAATGTGCATCGAAAGACGATGCCTACTTATGAGGAGCGGCTGGTGTGGGCTTCGGGTGATGGTCATGGGCTGCGAACTTTTGCACACGAATCATTTACACTAGGGGCTCTGAATTGTTGGGAAAATTGGATGCCTCTATCTCGCGCTGCACTATACGGTCAGGGTGAAAATTTGCACGTCGCGCTGTGGCCTGGGAATGTACGGAATACCATAGATCTGACACGTTTCATAGCTAAAGAATCTCGCTCTTATGTAATATCTGTATGTGGATTGATGCGGCGATCAGACATTCCTGCTGATATCCCGTACGCAAAATTAATCAAGAAGAATGCGCCAAAAGTGATGGCTAATGGGGGCTCATGTATAGCGGGACCTGATGGCGAATTTTTGATACACCCCTTGAAAGGAAAAGAGAAGTTACTTGTCGCTGAAATAGATCATAGAGAGGTATTGCGTGAGCGACAAAATTTTGATGTAGCTGGTCACTATTCTAGACCAGATGTGACACAGCTCATCGTAAATCGAGAAAGACAATCGATCGTAAAATTTGAAGACTAGCCTCCAAACCACTTCACACGACCCGAACAAATCGTTTTAGCAAAGTAGCCAATTCCAAAATTGAATTCTGCTATCATTTCTATCAATATCGGACTTGTTTTGCGGGCATCTTCGTACGGATCAGATTCCAGACTTGAAAAGTCTTGTCGGAAAGAATTTGGAAATGGAAATGCTTGTCCTTGCGCGGCTAAAACAACTGGATCATTGCCATCCTCAGATATAAAATCAGTGAATGCATAGTGGAGACGGATACCTAACATCAAAGTGAATCTGTCAGAACCGGCCACAAAAGCTCCTCCCCCAAAAACAGCGGATAGATAGTTTTGATAATTGGATGAGACATCTGTATAGTCAGTGTAACCCGCTAAGGCATCACGCTGCTCTACACTCTGAACACGTGAACTCATAATACCAAATTCTGAAAAAGCACCTTGACTGTAATAACGATATAAAAAGTATAAATCTAAATTGGTCCATCGAATCTCATTGGTCCCATCAACACGCAACATAGCATCATTGGTAAATCCGTAATCAAAGTTTTGCTTCATCTTGGCAATCATTGCTTCGAAGGAGACACTATGATTGGCTCCAATATTTAAACTTGCTTTAGCTCCGACATTAAATGCACCGCTAAAGTTATGTACATACGTATTATCATCAAATATATTTTTATCGATAAGCCAACTGGTCCCACCACCTAGCTTAAGCCCAATGGCTGTCCACGCTTGCGCCTGGGCTTGACTCATAAAAACAATGCACAGAGAAATAGTAAAGAAAAGGTTTTTCATGTATGTGTTTTAAAGTAAAGTATCTACAATGAAGATAGCTTAAATCAAAAGATCGCTGCAATAATAAGGTATTAATTTATAAATAAATTTATCCTAATTGGCATTCTCCTGTAAATCTGGGTTGTACTTGACATTGATATGTATCCAAAGAGATCTTGAAATTCTAAAAATCCAAGTAAATGTGAAAAGGATAACAACACCTAATAATATAAATGAAGTGTCAACCGTCAAGTTAAACACAAACATACAAATGCCGATAAATCCTAAAAAAGTAAAACCAGTCATGATATAAGAAATGAACATAGCTCCGTAATAAAATCCAGGTTCAGGCATAAATAACTGATCACATACGGGACAATTTTTTGGCATCTTTGCCAGCTCTTTTATATTGTAAAATGATTTGCTAATGAAGAGATTTCCTTGTCTGCATCTAGGACATTTCATCCCGAAAATACTTTGAGTAAGTGTTCGATTTTTGGAGGTCATACATATTATTTTGCGCCAATGTAAATAAAAAAAAGTGATCCCTATTAGGAACCACTTTATTTATAACATGTTTTTGTGATTGACTTATGTCAAGATATCTTGACTACCCTACCCAAGTGTATCCGCCTCCTTTTGGGCTATGATTTGTCTGCTCACCTTTAGGAGTGAGTTTGATGATAGATTTTATCTTTAGTCCTTTGATTTTAATTTTATCTTGTTTCATAATTATTATATAGTGTTTCGTCGTATGATCTGGACAAACCAGAATTAAGTGTTTTCTATTTATTGTACGCCAAAGATAAGGGAAAGGTATACACATTACATAATTTTATATGCAGTATACATTGACTATTAAAGACTTATAACCCATTTTGTGTTGAATCAGGAATTAAACGGTAGGATTTTTAGAGAAAAAGGTATAAGGTTAATTATTAAACGGGAAGACCTCGTTTATCCCGAAATTCAGGGCAATAAATGGCGAAAGCTCAAGTATAATCTGGCTTTCGCGCAAGAAAAGGGCTATGTTCAAATCCTTAGTTTTGGCGGCGCTTACTCCAATCATATTGCTGCGGTCGCCGCTGCAGGTAAAAAGTTTGGTCTAAAGACGGTTGGAATCATCCGCGGTGACCAGCCCGAAAAATTCAATCCTACGCTACAAAGAGCCTTGCAAAATGGCATGACACTTCGATTTGTAAGTCGTCCTGAATACAAGTCATATACTCAACAAGGGCAGACGGATGATTTGCAAAAGCAATATCCCTTTGCTTATTTCATACCTGAAGGTGGCACCAACGGACTAGCTATAAAAGGCTGTGCGGAAATACTGACAGAGGAGGACAAAGCTGAGTTTGATATCTTCGCTTGCCCAGTTGGAACAGCAGGCACCATAACGGGTATCATCTCTAGCCTAAAAGGTCAAAAGAAAGTTCTAGCCTTCCCTGCCCTTAAAGGAAGCTTTCTTAAAAACGATATGAAGACACTTTCGAAAGAGCATGGTTCTGGATATACGAATTATGATCTGATAGACAAATATCATTTTGGCGGCTACGCTAAGCATAATCCAGAGCTACTTGATTTTATAAACAGGTTTTATGATGATTATCAAATCCCTCTTGATCCTATCTACACAGGAAAAATGATGTATGGTTTATTCGATATGGTAGAGCAAGATTTATTTGAGGAAGACACGAGTATCTTGGCTATACATACTGGAGGGCTGCAGGGCATAGCTGGTTTCAATGATAGATTTGGAACAGAATTAAAGGTGAATTGACAAGTAAAACCAAAAAAGACTATTTTATCTGACTTCCGCTTGTTATACCCCAACAACTTATCGGTAAAGTATTTAGACTTAGTATATACAACTTAGATAAAGAGTATAAGTGATTTTAGCTCCGATAGGAGCAGCCTGTTGGTAGCAGATGTTTGGTGCGACCTAGATCATAGCTCCAGCGGAGCGTCCTGTATTCAGCTAGTTTCGCTAGCGTCAGAGCTGCAAGTGATCGCACCTACGGAGCTAAAAAGCGTCCTATTAGCATTTGCTCTACTAAAAGTTTGCACTCATGGCGCTAAACCCTATCTAATTATATAGACATTCCGCTTTTCTCTACACAACAACTCATCAATAGCGTATTTAGATGTAGTGTACAATATGCGGATAGTCAGTTTATTTTATTCTCCGTTTCCTTTGTCCATCTTTATACTCTACTACGAATGCTCTTTTGAATCCACTGCTTCTAGCATTCTCAAGTACAGATCTTGCTTCTTTTTCAGATTTGAATGCGCCTAGCAATACTCTAGTCCATCCTTTTCCTTCTATGTATTCTGTATGCATACTCATGCCTAAATTTCTAATCCCATCATATCTTCTGTTTGCAGGATTGTGATATTCTACTGCGATTAGTTGTACTTGATAAGTGATACCTTGACTAGCTTTAGAAACGCTAGTCTTCGAAGTATTATTTCTAACTGAAGTACTACTCTTTTTCTCTGCATACTTATCTAGAGGCACTTCGATAGCTGCTACTGTGTTGCCATAGGTGGGTTCACTGAAAGTGATCGTATTGTCACTATTCTCCGCAAAAGTCACTGGTTCCTCTGTAAGTAACGTGCCTTCCTTTTTATAGATATAATTACTATTATCGTAATTATAAATGCCAGTACCGGTAGGTACTTTCGCATCCCCTTTGTTGACAAAATTATTATCAACAGCGGTATATGTATCGGTCATTGTACTATTTTCTGATATGATCTTGCTCTCTATGTAGGTCTCTGTAGTTTCAGGAGCAGTAGGTTTTACATATTCTTGGTTTTTAATATTCTCGGTCACTGCATCCACAGTTTCTGTGAAAGTAATTTCTTCTTTCGGAGTCTCCACTACTGATGCTTGACTTGCTGTTATTTCTTCAACTATAGATTCCAAAACAGTCTCTGTAGACTTTTCTTGTACAGGAGTATCAGCAATGATCGTCGTCTCTGGTATTGAAGTTTTCGGAGCGGTTACGATTTTATCTTCTGGTAAAACATTATTGATAGACACTACAGGTATTTGCAGATCAGCGTCATTCAATAAAATATTTATTTCTTGGACGTACAATTTTTCATCATTTGTATTGACGTAAGAAGTGTTAGTCCCATATCCATCTGCTTCCACTACAAGTTGATAATTCCTATTCGGTAATAATCTATAGTTATATCTTCCACCCGCCGCATCTTGTACGGACAATAGTCTACGATCTTGAGTCTTAGCTTTTAATTCATATAAGAAAACTTCAGCTTGGTCGATGGGAGTCAATTCTTTTTCATCAGAAATCATACCTTCTACAAAGAAGTGAGGAGGCAAGATATTAAACATAAAAATATCTTCATTTGAGTTCGTTTCGCCTGTGCTCGTACGATTAGTAGCAAAATAACCTTCTGTGCTATTGCTTGCTATAGTGTAGTATTTTTCATCTGCTCCAGAATTAATAGGTCTACCAAGATTTTCAGCTTGCGACCATTTAAATTCAGAACCAATAGCTTTCATAATATCAAAACCACCCATTGTAATATGACCATCCGAACTAAAGTAAAGTGTATTTTCTTTTTCACTGATGAAAGGTGTAATTTCATTACCTTTTGTATTCACATTTGGACCTAAGTTAACCGCTTCGCCAAACTCTTTTTCTTCAAGTGGACGAGATGCAAACCATAGATCCATCCCTCCCTGGCCATTTGGTCGATTGGAAGCAAAGTATATTTGCTGCTCCCCGTCTTTTACAAGGACATAAGGTTGCGTATTAGTAGATCCATCGTTATTCACATTATCATTTAGCTTTTTCGGTTGTCCCCAAGCCTTACCCTTAAAAGTTGAAACATATATATCACAGCGTGAGGAAAGACCTCCCCAAACCTGTTTGTCATCGCATATGGTAAAGAACATTTCTGTCTCATCAGGGTTGACTACTGCATTACAAACATGTTTTGACTTTAGTCCATTGAAGCCCTTTATGGTTTTACCTTCCGACCACATTCCTTCCATCCAAGAACTTGACTTGATTGTTGCATTTCCGTCTTCAAGTGTCGAATAGTAAAATTTCGTGTCAGATACATGGAAAGGAGCAAAGTCAGACTCAGGACTATTTATTTCTTCGCTTATTGGCTTAATATCTATGCCGTAAGGCTTAACTACAAATCCTTCAATTTGCTCCAAAGCAAATTGACAACCTGCTACTTCCTTATTGATTATCTGTTCTCTTTCGGAATCCTTTTCGTCAATAAAGCCAAGGTATGAAGTAAACTCAACCATGGCTTCCACATATTGATTACTTTGCTTTAGTGCATAGGCATAATCTAATTTTGAATTTTTATACTTTGAGTTTTCAATAATTTTAGAATATGCACGAGCTGCATTTGCAAAGTCTCTTTCTAATGCATAGTTCTCTGCAGCATCAACCATGAAATCTCCTCTTTGAGGCTTTAAGGCAAAGGCTTGTTCGTATGCAGCGGCAGCCTTGGCATATTGACGCAGTTCGATCAAATCCTCTGCTTTCTTCTTATAGCCCTTCCAGGACATAGTCTCGTCATCTTGCGCATGAGAAAGAAAGCAAAGAGACAACCCGATTAAAACTAAGAGTGATCTGTTCATCTGTAAATATTTATTTAATTCAACTAAGTAATACCATATACATTTTAAAGCACCACCTTTATTTTGGCAGCCCCTAACGCACATCTTCAAAAGAAAATGTTAATCAGACACCAGTTCTCTTATTATCTGGGGCAAGTATTGATGTTCTAATATCAATACTTTGGCAGCAATTTGCTCTGGTGTATCTGTTTTGTCCACTTGACAAGCAGCCTGAAATATTATTGCACCATCATCATATCTATCGTTTACGTAATGGATAGTGATTCCGGTTTCGATTTCTCCTGCTTTATGCACCGCTTTATGCACATTCATACCATACATTCCTTTTCCTCCATATTTTGGAAGCAAGGCTGGGTGGATATTGACTATCTTATTAGGAAAGGCATCTACCAGATATTTGGGTATTAGCCATAGAAATCCTGCTAAGACAATTAAGTCAATTTTAAATTCTACTAGGTTTTTGGCAATTTTATCTGAATGATAAAATTCATCTTTGGATGTAACCAGTTCGGGAATGTCGTGCTTTTGGGCTAGGTGAAGAACTTTCGCCTCTTTTCGGTTGGATAGAATAAGACCGATTTCAACAGTCGGGTCATTTTTAAAAAAATCGATTATTTTCTCTGCATTGCTACCTCTACCTGACGCAAAGATAGCAAGACGGCTAATCGCAGCCTGCTTATTTGTTGATTCCAATGGTTTATGTTCTGTCTTGTTCTAAACTCTAAAGTAAAGATAACTAAAAATTTCAATTATACATATAATACGTTAACGCATGGATAACACATTGATAGACTATATGTTAGTTCAAAGTTACTTTCCCTAATCTGAAGATAGCATTGCCTTCTCCATAGAAAAGTATCTCTTTCTTACCGATTTGCTTGATCAAGCTAGGCAAAACTTGCACGCCCATTTCTCTATTGGGGGCAAGTAATTGTATACCCAATTCACCAGTTTTATCGATTGTCGCCATGGCTAGTCCGTAAGAATTCGCCTTTGACGTGAATAAACTATTGCCTCCTGCATTTGACTCAAATAAATCAACTCGCTCATTGAAAAGCATGTAAATTTTATCCCTATAGTTCGCATTACCAAATGAAAGGAAACGATAAGTATCATAATTGAAGGATGATTGGTACTTTGGAACCGCATTGGCCCAGCGAATACTGCCATCAGGATTGATGTTTACGACTATGATATCACTAAATACATGAACAGAATCTTGTCTAAACCCATTATTATTAAAACCATTATTATTGAATCCTCCATTTAAGAACGGATCATTATTATTATTATCATAAGCAAAGTACTGTTCTGCAATTACAACAGCTCCACCATCCGATCTTAAAATGATATCTCTAAAATCATATGCAAATAGTCCTGGATCATTATTTTCATTGCCGTCATTAGCTCTTCGTTCCATTGATCTTTTCTGCCGATCTGATTCATTAAGTGCTATAAACTCCAAATCAAACTCAGAGTAAGTCTTTTCAGCAATCACTTTTGTTATATTATCAACACTAAAAAAAACAATCCCTTTAATAGTCCCTCGCGAATTATTCCCGTTAGATAATCCTGACCTAGGTTTGACATCAGAATAAAAACCAGTACAAATAATCTGTTGCTTATTATTAACTTCAAAAGTGAGATTTGAGATAAATCGCTCTTTACTATTAAGCTGATATTTGTCTTTTTGCTCCCCCATATCCGTATATGCTTCCAAGACAAATTCATAGTTAGGCGCATCCTTTCGTGAATCTCTACGCTTTTCAAAATAGTGCTTACCAAGTACGTAAGCGTTTCCTTTATTATCCACCTGAAACTTTAGACGTTCATATAGCTTTGACTCAAAAGGGAGGTTAATCTTCTTATCCCAAATTTTATTGAACTCTGCATCAAAGACTGTAATCTTTGCCTTTTCATTTTCATTCCGTTTTGTGGGAATATCGTTGAAGATGACAATCTTCGAAGTATCGAGACTATGGTCAATCAAAAAATTACCCGTTAAAGCCTCATTTCGAGAGTCTATTTCGCCTAGCAGGATTAGATCATTAGAAGGAACAAACTGACTGTTCAGTTTCTGAGCAAATAGAAAATTTTTTTCTTTTGCAGAATTAAAATAGGAAGTAATCAAAAACATATTTCCTTTCACTATGAAGATTTGATGAAAGGTCCTAAGTTTCTTATTGTACTTGAGATTTATATCTATGGCCTTGTTAAGTTTGAGTGTTTTACGATCGTAAGACTCTACAATAACAGATCGCAATTGTCTACCTAGACCTGAGTAGTCTTTTCTAAGCAAGTATATACTCTCGCTATCGGAAGTCAAAATGGATTGAAGAACAGTCGCATTAGGTATTTTATAATCAGAACTAAGCTCTATGATAGGCTCATTTTCTTGAGCTTGGGTATGTGGTAAAACAATACCAAGTAAAATTATAATAATAAAAAATACATACCTTCTCATATGAATTAAATTTAACCTCGCTGAATTGTTCGATATTTAATCGCGTTGGCAGGATCCAGTTTGGTGCATATTTGCACTACTTCAGTTTTTTCCGCACTGGTGCCCTCTCTAAAAATATCGATAATTTCATTGCGCTTCGCATTAAAAAACATTTGAACAATCATACTGTTCGGTATCTGTTTTCCAACCTTCTCTACTCCCTCTATACCTTTCATAATATTAGCTCTGCCCAAATCAATACTTTTAGACATCAAATCTAGTCCACGAACATGATAGTCATACATGGCATATCTTAATTCTTTAGCTCTTGGATTCAATAAATTGTCTAACATAGTAAATCTAGTCCTATTTCCATCTTTTGGTCTCCAACCTGGATTAGATGATGCTACGCCAGAAGGAATAGTATTTATTATATTTTGAGCTTTTTGAAAGTACTCGTCTCCACCGAGTGGCTCAAACGAATCATAATCTAATCCCAATACTAAATACATATAAAAACTTAGCACTGATGTGAGGTGATCATTGTAGATATTATCCGCAAATTCCAAAGGCTGAAATTGCTCATAGCTAAAAGCAAAGGCATCATTGTGCGTTAATAAGGCTGTTTCAATTGTGCTCCCATATACTGGTCTTACTGATTGTATAGCTATATCCGCTTGAAAGCTGGTGGCAGACAATTCCTCTGTAATCGTCAATTGTATATTTCCTTTTATCCGTTCATTTTGCTCGTATATATCAGAAGTCCACTTTCTACTATTGATAAAAGTCTCAATTTGATTTTCCATATCCTGAAAAACCTTTGGATCAACAATCTGATTTTTAGGAGTATTGACAGTTACCTCAAACTCCAATTCTTGGGCCTGTATATCATGCGAGATTGCCAATAAAGCTAAAGTGATAGCTGCAACGAACATTAAAGTCCTCTTCATCATTTATTTTTTTTATCAATCAATTCCTTCGCATGTCTTACAATATCGTATGCGACATCCTTTTTTGATTTGAGTTTATACTTATACACACCACCCTGTTTATCATAGATGGTTACTTTATTCGTATTATGTGCAAATCCAGCTCCTTTGTCCTTGAGTGAGTTTAGCACAATCATATCAAAATTCTTCTTCTTTAATTTTGCCTTAGCTGAGGCCTCTTCATTATTTGTTTCTAGAGCAAACCCGATATTCAATTGCATACTGGTTTTCAAAGTACCTAATTTTGCAGCAATATCCTCAGTACGTACCAATTCAATCTTGAGCCCTTCTCCTTTCTTCTTTATTTTCTGCTTGGCCACTTCTTTAGGAGTATAATCCGCGACTGCAGCCGCCATTACCGCGATATGTACTTTTTTATATTTACGTACCGACTCTTTATACATTTCAGCTGCAGATCTTACACGGGTTAGTTTTATATTCGGATGGCTAATTTGCAAAGTACTTGGCCCCAAAACAAGGTGCACTTTAGCTCCTTTTTCAGCAAATGCGTATGCTATTTCCACACCCATTTTACCAGTTGATTTATTTCCAATAAAACGAACAGGATCGATTGATTCGTATGTAGGCCCAGCGGTTATGAGGACAGTTTTCCCTTTAAATTCAGCGCTTTTAGACAAGTGCGCTTGCAAAAATTGAACAATATTTTCAGGTTCTGCCATTCTGCCTTCACCTACTAAGCCTGAAGCCAATTCGCCATGACCAACAGGGATCATAATATTACCGTATGACAGTAGTTTATCTATATTTTTTTGGGTAGCAGGATGCTTCCACATATCTAAATCCATAGCAGGTGCAAAAAAAACTGGGCATTTAGCAGATAGGTAAGTTGCTACCACTATGTTATCACATAGTCCCATCCGCATTTTGGCAAGCGTAGTCGCTGTAGCAGGCGCTACCAGCATCATATCAGCCCAAAGACCCATTCCCACGTGGTTATTCCAACTGTCACCATGGATTACGCTGGTATGAACTGGATGTTTTGAAAGTGTAGAGAGTGTGAGAGGACTGATAAATTTTGCAGCTGCTTCAGTCATAAGGACTTGTACTTCAGCCCCCTGTTTGATCAGAAGTCGTACTAGCATCGCAGCCTTATAAGCTGCGATGCTACCACATATACCCAATAAAATTTTCTTGTTAGCCAGGTCCATTGCCATGGTATATTTTACAAGATTTGGGCATAAAAGTTAGGCTTCGTCCGTGGATTTTTTCTTATCTGTATATCTGAAGTGCAGTTCTTCATTCAAAAACTCATCCATAGATATAATTACTGAGTTAGGAATACGCTCATAAAACTTAGATATTTCTATTTGCTCTTTGTTCTCATGAATCTCCTCAATAGCATCAGTAGTTTCAGCAAACTCCTCCAATTTCTGGTAAAGTTCCTTCTTCAAGTCAACATTAACCTGCCTTGCTCTCCTAGTGATCACTGACAATGTTTCATAAATATTCTTATGCTCACCAATCATAATATTCATATCCTTAGGCTGGATACTTGGATTAAGGCTCTGAACTTTAGATTTTATATCCTTCATTTCTCAATTCTTTTAATTTCTTATTTGTTGTATTGCTTATTTCGGCTAGTTCTTTACTGAATCTAGTCTTTGGGTACTTTTTATTAAAATCACCCATCTTTTGTGTAACGCTATTATATCTTTCTGGTTGCTTGGTCACCACGCTATTATCTGCGTACAGAAATAACGATCTTATCACCATGTATCGTACCTTTTCCGAATCAGCAGTCTCAGGAAAATCTTTAAGCAAATTCTCGAAAGAACTCACCGCAGATTCATAATTTCGTAAATTGAAATATAGCTCCCCTTCAGCGTAGGCTTTTTCCTGCATTTTAGCTCTCAGCACATCAATCAATCTATTGCACTCTTCCACTCTATCGCTGGTTGGATAGGTATTCACAAACAGCTGAAACTCTTCAATCGCTTTTTGAGAATATGTTTGATCCAATCTATAACTAGGCGAAAGTCTATAGTTTGAAAACGCTTTCATGAATTCCGCCTCTTCTCTCAACGGACTATTCAAAAACTTAGCTGAAAAGTCTTTAAAGTAGAAAGCTGCAAGTGAATAACGCTGCAAATGATACTGCGTGTACGCATAGTTGAAATAAGCCTGCTCAGATTCTGCCTTTCCGCGAATAGAGCCCAATACTGATTCATATAGAGTCTGAGACTTGAGGTATTCTCCTTCCACGAAGTACTTGTCTGCACTTTTCAAAAGGGCTGGTACGTCACCCGTTTCTCTCAATTTTTCAAACTCCGTCTTACAAGAAGAAAAAAGGAATATCCCAACAAAGAATAGAAAAAAGAAACTTTTATTCATAAGCCCACAAAATTAACGCTTTTTCATTTAATACCTAGTAAAGAGTTAGTTCCAACATAAAAAGTTGGTTTATTTATAGCTTAATCCTGTATTTTTTATCTAAATACATCATTTCCATCATGTATACATCTTTTTTCGGGTTTGGGTGTGCCTTCAAAGCAGTACACCAACAGGAAAAATCCTGTTGGTGTACTGCTTTGAAGTCGCGTCATTCAGGGGTACGCGTTCGCTCCCGTCCCGATAAAAAATCGTGACTGATCCTATCGGATCACCCTTACTACCGCTCACACAAAAAATAACAGAAAATTTGCCTAAGATAATAAGTTAGCTAAAATTAAGGCTTGATGACAACCAAACGCTTGGTTGTGATTACCCTACCCATAGTATCAGTAAGGCTATATAGATACGCCCCTTTTTTAAAATTGCTTAAATCTACCTGAATCATTTTATTGCCTGAAATAAAATTTCGAACGCTGTAAGCTTCTAGACCTAAGATATTAAAAATCTTAAGCTCGTAATGATCAGGTTTAAGATTTACACAATCAAACTTTGCATAATTGATCGCTGGATTAGGATATACATATACGTTCTCATATTCAGAGGAGCTTACATTTGCAGTAGAACTCATTATTGGATCATCATCCTTGTATTCAAAATTGAGTACGTTTTCCTCTTCTGCATCTAAAGTTAAGATGGCGATTGGATCTATTATGCCTTCAGCCCAATGAGTATAGGTGATCGTTGTATCCACTCCTAGAGATCCGCCAGCACCACCAGTGCCCACAAACTGATCCGTAACATCAACCCAGTCTAATATTGGCACCTTGACTTCAAGTCTAGACTCAGAGTATAGTACCCTTTTTTGACGTAGCGTTTCATATGATTGGTTACTTGGTAACATTACACTTCCCCATGCATCTATTAAGTCTATAATAGTCAGATTAACTAGTACCCTTAGTGAGTCTGGCACGACTGGTAGCCCTTCCAAAAGTTCTCCTGGCAAAATATCGGCACCAAATGTTACATTAGACGAGGTAGTATAAGAATCAAAATCTAAAAATTCTAAAGGTGCGGACCTTTCGTTCAATGGAGGACTGAATCTTGAAACTAAGTTAATCCCAAATCCAGTAGGATCAAATCCTTCAAATCCAATAATATCGAAACTATTCTCTGTAGAACGGATAAATGTGGTTCCATCACTTCCAGTAATTATAAGATCTGCTGCTGGAAAGAGGTCTAATGAATCCGAAGCCATATAATCTTGGTAGACTACCTCGGCTGTCGCCCCTCCAGATATATTGGTAAAATCCCAAAGTTGATCGATTCCACTGTCTGTGATGGGAATTTCTCCATCTAAAGGCACAGTTACTATTGTCTTGATGGTATCACCAGCAACTGGAAAATAGCTGTTGTCTATAGTGATCTGAGCTTGACTTGAAGCTAGAGAAAGGAACAAGAATAAAAAAAATAAGCTGTAAATTCTATTCATATATCACCATATAAGTGTGGAATCAATAAAGTTAAGCTTTTCTGCACCAAGAATCTTCATTTAAGAAAGAATTAACAGGAAATTCATCAAAGCGATAACTCATATCATTTGAAAGATGCTCAACTTATCAAAATAGTTGCATCTTCACAAGCTTCTGATAATCACCGTTTTCACTCATTAACTGATCGTGAGATCCTTGCTCTACAACCCTCCCTTCTTTTAAGACGACGATTTCATCAGCATGCTGGATCGTACTTAATCGATGAGCAATGATGATTGCGGTCCGGTTCTGCATCACTTTTTGAATAGAATCTTGGACTAGTTTTTCCGATTTGGAGTCCAATGCTGAGGTGGCTTCATCCAATATCAATATTGGCGGATCCCTCAATATAGCTCTTGCAATAGTTAACCTTTGTCGTTGTCCTCCACTCAGCTTAGATCCTCGATCACCTATATTAGTGTCATAGCCATATTCAGTTTCAAGAATGAAATCGTGCGCATTGGCAATTTTTGCTGCTTGTATGACTTGCTCCTTTGTAGCACCTTCGTATCCAAACGTAATGTTACTATAGATACTATCATTGAAAAGTATAGGCTCCTGAGTCACAAGACCGAATAGACTCCTCAAATCAAGAAGCTTGAGTTCCCGTACATCCGATCCGTCAATTTTTATCCCTCCACTATTCACATCGTGATATCGCAAAATCAAATCTACTAATGTAGACTTACCACTACCAGATGGACCTACCAAGGCTATAACTTTACCTTTAGGAACAGAAAGGTTTACATTATTTAATACCTTGGATGTTTGTTCTGGATAAGAAAAATTGACATTCTCAAATCGAATTTCTTCTTGGAATCTTTTCAGTGTTTTTGCACTTGGTGAATCTTCTATCTTATTTTTTTCTTGAATTATCTCATTTACTCTATCCAGAGCTGCTAAGCCTTTTCTGATGTTGTAGTAAGCATTACTCAATTTCTTAGCCGGTTCTGTCACATAAAAAAATGCAAGTATGAATGCAATAAATGTAGAAGCTTCAAGCTCACTATTTAAAATCAAATTAAATCCATAAGAGATCAAGATGGCAAAAATCAGCACCCCTAAAAACTCTGATACTGGAGAAGATAAACTTTGCCTCCACAAAAGTTTATTCATATAGTCTTTATAGGTATTGTTGACTTCCAAAAAATTCTGCTTTTGAAATGACTCTGCATTGAATGCTTTGATCACCTTTAGACCTGACAAGCCTTGTTCTAAGAGTGACATCAGAGTACCTAAGGTAGTCTGTGCCTTCTGCGATTGTTTTTTTAGTGCCCTACCTATACTTCCAATCAAAAGGGTAGAAACTATCAAAAGGGCGATCACAAAAAGAGTAAGTTTAAAACTAATAAAAAGCATCACACCTAAAGCTCCTATTATCATCAGTGGTTCTCGTATGACCACTTCCACCATCTGAAGAATACTCATTTGTACCACTTCAATATCATTACTTACTCTAGAGATGATATCGCCTTTCCTTCGTTCTGTGAAAAATCCTAAAGGAAGATCCATTGATCTATTGAATAGTATTTGGCGCAAGTCTCTAATGATCCCATTACGAGCAGGAATTACAAAAAATTGGGCAAGATATCTAAAGACATTTCTAAAAAAATAGGCAGTCAATAGAACCCCCAAGGCTATAGCTAGACTTCGCTCTTCACCATGCTCCGCTATTATCTGCGAAAAGAAATAATTGAATTGGTCTGAATAACTATCCGTGTCAAAAATAGAAAATGGACCCGGATCGTATATCTCTATTTGGTCTCGCTTGTCAGAGGGAAGCAAAATGTCTAAAAAAGGAATAAATAAAGTGATAGAGAATATAGAGAATATAACCATCAGGAGGTTGCAAACCACATTCAGCACTACACGATATTTGTAGGGCGCAATGAATTTTGCTAGGTCCCAAATTTTTTTCATGATATACTTATCCTACTTAAATCAGGTAATGAAACGATATCTAGCAAAGATCCTTCTATAATATAATCTCAATAATGACTATTCTCTATTTTTTCTTCGTATCTCCTTCTGTTCCGAAATCAAAATCATTCAAAAATCCAGTATTGAAATCTCCCTTCTGGAAATTTTCGTCACTCATGATCTTCTGATGAATTGGAACTGTGGTCTTGAGACCTTCGATGATAAATTCATTCAATGCTCTTTGCATTTTCTTAATGCATTCCTCACGGGTTTGTGCTCTAGTGATCAGTTTTGCGATCATAGAATCATAATAAGGGGAAACAGTATAGCCAGAATAAACATGCGTATCTACACGTACGCCATGTCCTTTTGGGGAGTGGAATGAAGTTATTTTTCCAGGCGTGGGTCTAAAGTTATTATAAATATCTTCTGCATTGATTCTGCATTCAATAGCATGTCTCATAGGTTCGTAATTCTTCTTACCTATTTTTTCACCAGCTGCAATTTTTATTTGCTCTTTTATTAAATCATGATCAATGACTTCCTCAGTGACTGTATGCTCTACTTGAATTCTTGTATTCATCTCCATAAAATAAAAATCTCTATGTTTATCTACTAGAAATTCAACAGTTCCTACTCCTTCATAATTGATTGCCTGACTTGCCTTGATAGCAGCTTGTCCCATTTTTTTTCTCAGAGACTTTGTCATAAAAGGTGATGGAGACTCTTCAATTAATTTTTGGTGTCGCCTTTGGATAGAGCAGTCTCTTTCTGAAAGATGGATTACGTTTCCGTATTGATCCCCTGCTACTTGAATCTCGATGTGCCTTGGCTCTTCAACAAACTTCTCGCAATAAATACCATCATTTGAAAATGAAGCTCTTGCTTCGTTTCTAGCCATATCCCAGGCATCTTCAAACTCATCTTTATTCCAAACTATCCGCATTCCTTTTCCACCTCCTCCTGCAGTTGCTTTTAGTATTACAGGATACCCTATTTGTTTAGCGACTTTAAGACCGTGCTTTGCATCTTTTAAGAGACCGTCAGAACCAGGAACTACAGGAACGCCTGCTGCGATCATAGTTTCTTTTGCCGTAATTTTATCACCCATTTTACGAATTTGATCAGGGGTAGGTCCAATAAACTTGATCCCATACTCTGTGCAAACCTCTGCAAAATCGGCATTTTCTGCTAGGAAACCATAACCTGGATGCACTGCATCAGCATTAGTGATTTCCACAGCAGCCATTATCTTAGGAATCGATAAATAAGATTGAGCCGAGGAAGCTGGCCCAATACAAACTGCTTCATCTGCAAATCTAACGTGAAGGCTTTCTCTATCCACGGTAGAATAAACAGCGACCGTTTTGATCCCCATTTCTCTGCAAGTACGCACGATACGTAAAGCAATCTCTCCTCTATTTGCTATTAGAATTTTCTTGAACATGGTAGTTTGTGGTGTTTGTTAAGGAAAGGATTATGCATTCGGATCAACCAAGTACAATACTTGATCATACTCTACAGGGGATGCATCTTCTACAACCACTTTAACTATCTTACCTGACACCTCAGATTCTATTTCATTAAACAGCTTCATAGCTTCAACAATACAAACAACATCTCCTACATTAATACTGTCTCCTACCTTTGCATAAGGCGGTTTTTCTGGAGAAGCAGATCGGTAAAAGGTTCCTACTATAGGTGATTTTATTTCTATCAAGTTTGAGGCAGCATCTTCTGCTTCACTTGCTGCTGGAGCATCATTTGCAGGAGCATCAGATTTAGCAGGTGCCGCCGCAGGAGCTGGAGCTACAGGAGCTGGAGTTGATATAATATGCTGAACGGGTGGAGCTGCACTCATAGGCATCATTGGCCCTGAAGCTTTACTTGCTGCACCTTGCTTGCTATAATTTTCTGTTCTTATAGTAATTTCAAAATCAGTATTTCTATACTTGAATTCTGAAAGATTTGACTTGCTTATGGTTTTTATTAGGTCTGTTATTTCTTTGTAGTTCATCCTATTTAAATTTGGTTGAGGAATATTAAAGCTTACTCTTTGACTCTTTCCACATAACTGGAAGTTGCTGTTTCAATTTTGATTTTATCTCCAATATTAATAAATAATGGAACTTTGATTTCAGCTCCAGTTTCTACGGTCGCAGGTTTTCCAGCATTAGTAGCTGTATTTCCTTTTTCTCCTGGTTCAGTATATGTTACTTCTAGTGCTATATACTGTGGCATTTCAATAGTCAATGGAACATCCTTCTCTACATCATAAAGTACTTCGATATTTGAACCCTCCTTCATCAAATCTGGTGCAGGAATCATAGCTTCTTGTAGGGTAGTTTGGTTGTAATCCTCATTATTCATGAAGTTATAGCCCATATCATCTTTGTATAAAAACTGAAAAGTTCTCCTTTCTACTCTTACAATATCAATTTTATGTCCACTAGGGAAAGTGTTATCTACAACTTTACCAGAAGTTAAACTTTTCATCTTAGTTCTAACAAAAGCAGCTCCTTTACCTGGTTTCACATGTTGAAAACTCACTACAGCCCAAACATCATGACTGTGGTTTATACAAAGTCCATTTTTAATTTCCGAAGTTGACGCCATTGTAAGGTCGTAATTTTGAATTGGTAATATAAGTTTGCAAAAATAAGCAAAAAATGCCTACTTCATGTGTCAATTAGCAGAATTATATGCCATTAGTAAGCCCATTTGAAGAATACAGATCCCCAAGTCAAACCTCCTCCAAATGCGGTAAAAATAACATTTTGACCCTTTTTAAGTTGATTTTCATAATCCCAGAGGCATAACGGGAGTGTTCCAGCAGTAGTATTCCCATATTTTTCAATATTAAGCATTACTTTTTCCATAGGAAAATCAAGGCCATCCGCTACTGATTTTATTATCCTGATATTGGCTTGATGGGGCACCATCCAGTCGATATCATCCTTTTTTATATTATTTCTTTTCATAAGATCTTTAGTTGTACCGACCATGCCGTTGACTGCTTTCTTGAATACAGACCTACCTTCTTGGAATACAAAATGTTCTTTTGCTAAAACAGTTTCAGTAGAGGCTGGCTTTAATGAGCCACCAGCTTTCATGTGTAATATATCTCTACCACTTCCATCTGCCTTTAAGATAGCGTCTTGAAAGCCCAATCCTTCTTGATTAGGCTCTAGCAGCACACCACCAGCTCCATCGCCGAATATAATGCAGGTAGCTCTGTCCGTGTAATCAATAATAGATGACATTTTATCAGCACCTATAACAATTACTTTTTTGTACATGCCAGTCATAATAAACTGAGAACCAGTTGTCAGTGCATATAGAAAGCCTGAGCAGGCAGCATTTATATCATATCCAAAAGCATTCTTTAGTCCTGCTTTATCGGCAATAGTATTTGCCGTGTCTGGAAAAACCATATCGCCAGTAACTGTAGCACAGATCAGCATATCGATATCCTCTGGTGCTGTGTTGGACTTTTCTAGGATACCTTTTACAACTTCTACACACATATCAGAGGTTGCTTTTCCTTCACCTTTTAGGATATGCCTAGTCTTTATTCCTGTCCTGCTTTGAATCCATTCATCATTAGTTTCCACCATTGTCTCCAACTCCTTGTTAGTCAAGACATAATCAGGGACATATCCGTGCACTGCTGTGATCGCTGCATTTACTAATTGCATGTAGTAGATATTTTAGTTGGTTTTGAAACACCAAGTTAAAAAAAATGTCACTAATGAGTCTATTCCGAAAACTTACAAAACCAGAAATGCTTCTTTTGGTGATATTTTTAGACTGTACTCATTGATGCACGAATTTCTTCAGATACGATCAAACGATATGAGCTGTTGAAAAAGCACTACAAATAAAAAATGATCAAGCCTTGAAGTTTAGTTTATAAAAGAGAACAAAATTGAAATAATTCAGTATACAATAACAATTATAGTTAGTTTGCGTATTGTCATATTGCAAATATATTATATATATAAATCACTGTTTTATACAATATTATTTCGATAAATTGTGAAATTCGAATAAACTTGGAACACGTTTTGTATTACTGTAAATCATAATATAAAAAACTTGATATCCATCCATAAAGCCTTTGAAAACCAGACCAATCACTAATAATATGAAAAAGACCACTACAATAGTTTGTTTATTATTTATTTGCACTTCTGTATTTGGGGCATCGACAAATTTTATGGTGAGTCTTGCTTCGGCTAAGCATAAAGCTGCAGTCGAAGGAAAATTGTATATGGTTCATTTCACCGCTAATTGGTGTACCCCTTGTAAGTGGATGGACGCACATACCTTTACCGATGACAGAGTGGCTAATTATCTCTCTGAAAATTATGTCCCTGTCAAAATTAATGTTGAAGACTTTGATGGTATTATTATCAAGCAGAAAAACAATGTTCAATTTTTGCCTACAATTTTAATTTTCAATAGTAAAGGTGCAGAAGTAGGTAGATTTGAAGAGGCTATTGGACCAAGTAAGCTAATGGCAATTTTAGAGGAAAATAATATCCCCAATAACAAAGTAAGAACAGCAATGCAAGAGCCAATGGAAGCAGAAAATCCTTCGTCTATTTCAAGGCCATTGCTACCATCGATATTTGATGACAGTGATAATATTAGTGTTGAAAATGATTCATTTGTAGCTGTGGATGAAACAACTACTCTTGAGTTGGAAACGTCTACTTTAAACACAGAATTACCTACACCGTATACTCAGACTGATGATACGGAAATTAGTACTCCTGTATATACTCCTCCTTCTTATGAAACCAATTCCAATTCTACAACTGCATCTTCATCAAACAATACAGATGTAGTAAGGCATGAAAACAATGAGGCTGTTGAAGATAAAAACGACTACATAACAGCACCGATGGAATCTCCGATAATGGAGCCCAACGATGCTGGGGCTGAATCACTTGCCTTTTTGACTGGTGAGGGTATTTTTGAGTTGGATGTAAAATACAAAAGTAAACAAGGCTACAGTGTACAAATTGGTTTGTATGCTCATTATGAAAATGTACTTGCCGAGGTAAACAAATTCAAGAGAATGTACAATCAAATTGTATATGTTCATATCGGAAAAAGAAATGGAGTTACTGTTTATCGTCTACTCTTGGGTAATTATATCAATAAAGTAAATGCCGACCAATTAGAAGCTCAAATAAAAGGCCAAGGTCTTGATTGTTTTGTCAGTGACCTGAGCAAAATATAGTATTCAAAATACACATATTATAATCCATTAGTCCTCTTTCCATAAATATGGGAAGAGGCTTTTTTTTGCACATGTGTAAATGGGGGCGATGCGAATAGCAGGAAGCCCGTGAAGAGCAAGGGATAGTAGCAGTGGACGACGATAGGAGTCCAGTCCAACTGTAGCTTTTCGCGGAAGGCATGACCACGCTGCGAAAAGCCCGGTCACCAGTAGATGGAGGCCTTTCCGGAATCTACAAAGTGATGATCACCAATCCTTATCTGTAAAATAAACCGTCCCTTTAAACAAGGCTACTAGTGTTCCATCTGATTTCTTGATTTCAACTTCATAGACACCAATTTTACGGGAGCGATGCTTTTCACTGGCTTTAGCTTCTATCCAATCCTGGGAATGCAAGGGAGCTACATGTGAGATAGAGGTCTCAACGGACACCGCTTTTTTACCATACGAATTTGAAGCGAATGCCAAGGCACTATCCGCCAAAGAATAAGTGATGCCTCCGTGCGCAATCCCAAAGCCATTGCACATCTCATCACGGATCTGCAGCTTGAGGTGGCTCGCCCCTAATGTATCCTCTATCCGCTGTATCCCTAACCACTGACTATAGGCATCCTTGTAATACATCAGATTTACAATTTCAGTCGGAGATTTCATTGGAACATTTAGGTGCAAGATTAAGAAAATATCAAGACTCAAAAAATTTTATTTGTCCTTTTTCTCATCTTCTTTTTCGTAGACCTCAGACCCCACTTCTAGCTTTCGACTGATAGCAGAATATGGTCCAATAACTATTTCATCGCCATCTGAAAGACCCGAGTTGATTTGAATATAATCATCATCTTGGATGCCAGTGGTCACTATCTGAGTACGCACGGTATCAGCCCCGTCGTAGATAAAAACAATCTCATCAATCTTGTCGTCATCTTGTCCATCCTTCTCATCCTTGTCCTTATCCTCTCTGATCGTAACCGCCTGAATGGGAACCGTCAGCACGTCTTTTTCCACCCTAGTATAGATGTCAACCGAAGCTGACATACCTGGCCTAAAAGGAAAAGTCTTACCTAATAAATCTTTATAAGAATCTGTATTCATGCGAATAGTGACCACAAAATTAGTAACCTGATCGGAGGTTAAAACCACCGTGGCGCCGGCCGTGTTGCTGGCAGAATTAGCGACTTGAGTTACCTCTCCCTTAAAAGTTCGGTCCTGATAAGCATCTACTTCTATATCAACTTCATCGCCTAATTTTACTTTGAGCACATCTGACTCGTTGACCTCTACTTGTACCTCCATAATATTCATATTGGCGATACGCATCAGCTCCGTACCGGTCATCTGAATCATACCTACTACGCGCTCCCCTTTCTCCACACTCAGCAGACTAACAACACCATCGGTAGGGGCGAAAAGACTGGTTCGCTTGAGATTTGTCTTCAATTCTCGGAGAGAAGCTTCCTGGCTTTTAACAGTAAACTCTGCAGCTTTGATAGCTTGCTGAGCAGATTCAAAATTTGCTTGTGATGTCAACAAAGATGCGTCTGCAGATTTGAGATTTGCCTTGACAGCATCAAGATTAGATTTGGAAGCGTCAAAATCCATTTGCGAAATAACCCCATCAGCAAACAAGGATTTATTTCTTTGGTGGATAGCTTTGAGGTTATCGTACTGTGCTATGATCTGATCTTTTTGAGCCGCTGTTTGAGAGATTTGTGCCTTAGCACTTTGAGCACTTGACTTGCTATTTGCTACTTGAGCTTTAGCATTATTGACACTGGCCTCGCCTCGTTCAACGGCTGACTGAAATGCATCAGGATCAATACGGGCTAATAACTGACCTTGCTTGACAGAGTCTCCCTCCTCCACATTGAGCGCTACAACCTCTCCTGAAACATCAGAAGTAATCTTGATCTCCGTCTCTGGAAAAATCTTGCCCGTAGCTGCAACCTTTTCGATGATCGTACGCTTCTCGACTTTGCCAAATTCTACGGGCATACCTTTTTTCTTACCCTTATTTTTGAACACTGCAATTGCCACACCTACTGCGATGAAAGCTAGCAAAACAAATATGATCCAATTATTATTTTTCTTCTTAGCCATGATATAATTGCTTATGTTTTATTTTTGGTGTAATGAGTGGCGTATTAAAACGAGATCGAATCTCCGCGATAAAAATCTATTACTTTAAGATTAAATAGGTATTGGTATTTTGCCACTATCAAATCAATTTTCGTGGCATCTAATCTATTGCGTGCAATGCTTAGCTCTAGACTATTGACTCCGCCTAGACTGAAATTCTTTTCTGTATTTTCAAAGGCGGCTTGTGTTGCAGAGAGTGCTTTTTGTGCAGCTATCAATTGCAACTTTGATGCCTTCGCATCGGTGAGTGCCTGCTGAATATCAGAACGAAGATTTTGATTCAACTGCTCATTGGCAAATTTCGTATTCAGCATATTAAGCTTCGCTTGTTCCTGAGCAATATTCGCTTGACTGTTGTTGTAGATAGGAATGTTTAATGATACACCTACATTCTGACCTAGGTTGTCTGATAACTGATCAAAATAAGGCACTGTACCTATAACATTTGGTATTTCTACATTTTGAAAAATAGTGCCTGAAGTACCATTAAATTCAACAGGTATTCCTACCATAGCTGATGTAGGATCTCCTAACAAAGGAACCTGATCAGAAAACCTGGTATCAATTCCGCCAAAGATGGTCAATCTTGGAAGCTTACTTGCTCTGGCAATTTCTTCGCCTATAGCAGCCGACTCCATTCTATATTTTCCAGCCTTGATGAAGGGTTGATTTGATATAGCTTTTGTGTAGATTTCATCCAAAGTCCAAGTGTCTAGCGCATCATCCATAGTGATGTCCAATTTCGGATTTACAATATCAAAATCTTCGTCTGCGGGTAGCTGAAGAAGTAGTTTTAGATTGAGCAATGCATTATTTGCTGCATTCTCTTGGAGGATTATTTCTTGTTGGTTTAGAGCAGCTTGTGCTTCTAGATCCAAAATATCATTGGCTGGTAATGCACCTGCTTTGATCAACTTATTGGTGTTCTCTATCTGAATATTGCTCAAGGCCAATTGCTGCTTTGCATTCGACGTCCGCTCCTTGGCAAAAAGTGTATTAATATATGAGGTTGCGACAGTTAAAGCAATATCATTTTGATTTTGCAATAGATCTTCTCGCGCAGCCATGGCATCAAGCTTACTTTGTTCGATTTGATTATTTATTCTTCCACCATTGTACAAAATAGCAGAAGCATTGACCCCTAAAGTTTGACTGGAGAAAGCATCAAGTGAGAAAACATTGGTCGTTGGGTCAATAGTCCGTCCAAATTGGTAACCAAAACTTGAGCTACCATTGACTGATGGATATCGAGCATTTTTATTGAGCTGCTCTGTGAGTTGAGATTGCTGAAAAACCAGTTGAGATTGTTTGATCCCCAAATTATTTTCGATAGCATAATTAATACACTTTTCAAGGCTCCATACTTCTTGAGCATTCACCTTACTTTGGAAAGCGATAGACAAGAATAAGAACAGGCAAACGACGACTTCTTTCATTGTAGCTTGATTAAATACCATTTATCAATTTTCGGAGTGGACTCATTTATCATCAGAAAATAAAAAATCGTACAATTAAAAAAATATCAAGATCCCATGAGATCAAAAATATAATTTTGCCTAAATCTAAAGAAGAGACCGCCTAATTAGCGTATTTTTTATATAAATATTGAAAAATAAAGGATGAACACCCTCAATCGGGCTGATACAAGCTGCAGAAATGGCTAATCGAATCGATTAAAGCTTTTATATCCGATCAATTGATCGTAGCGTTTACCAAAAGGCCGATAATAAACAAGGACTTGGTACGTATTATCTGTTTGATACCAATTGCCCTCTACCTCTTCGAATGAGAACTTTTGGCTTTGCTTATCAGCTAGTTGTTGGAAAGCATACATATAGTTATAATAGCCTTGTTTCAGCAAGATTTCTGCCTCGTATCGCTGCCCATCGGAATTAAACTTCATGCGAAATTTTTCATCTATCCTCCAATCACTCAATTCGCCGAATATGTAAATATCACCTCCACTATATGGTTGGGGTGACTCTAAGGTAAAATAGGTCAATATGTACTCTGCGGAAAGCTGCTGAGCCTCTTGTGCTCTTGCAGATTCTTGAACATTTATTTCTCTAACTAAATCTTGCAAATTAGTTCTTTCTGCAATCTCTTCATCACTCAGGTTAGCACGATCAGAAATCGCTGTATCTATGGCGGTTTGATTCCCTAGACTTCTATAAGAAATATGGTCAAAATTTTGAATCACAAATTTTCCATCTGCATCTGGAGAGTTGAAGTAGTTATTGTACGTTCTCGCTTGTTCTTTTTTGATCAAAATATCAAATCCTTGATCTCCTTCTTCGATGGCTTCGACAAAATTGAGTCTATTGTCCAAGGAACGCATATCCACAAAGCGATATTCCTTTCCAGATTCAAAGCAAATTTTATTTTGATATTCAAAGCTCAACTCATCTGTTTTGATGAAAAGCGGTTTAATATTTGAGATAGCCTTACTCCAAATTCCATTTTGAACAATAGTCGCTGTAATTTGATCAGGAGCATTAAAAGTAACACCATCTTGAAATCCTAATACAAAATCTACTTCCTGATGAGATCTTCGTTGATCATTCTTGTATGCAGCTCTTACATCTGATCCGACGACAAGTTGATTATCTACCACCATAAATCTTCGAGTCAGACAAAGCTTACGCTCATCTGTTTTATCATATATTTTCAATACATAGTTACCTGACAATTTCCATCCGATTCTGTCATTGGGTAGAACTAAGCTATAATGCACGTAGTCTGAATATCTGGTTCGACTAAATGAATATTCTTGCAACACTTCTTCATCAAAGCCTTTTAGAAAATCAAATGTCGTCAACTCTTCGTTGAGCGTCCAATCTCTGTTATGAAGCTGTATGGAATAGACATAATCCTTGACATCTAAGTCTACATCATCAAACCGTAAAATTAATTTTGTGAAGGAATTGAGGCTCACAACAGGTTCTGAAGTAGGATAACCCTGAATATGAAACTTGACTGTCCTAATATTATCTACGTATATCTTATTGGCTAATTCAGCAGGGGACTCCTGCTTAGAAGCCAAGCTTTTGTCTTTGTCCACTTTTTTACTTTGGCCAAATAAGAATGATGTACAAATACAAAGTATGAAAACTGATAAATATCTATAATGCATATGGTATAATATCTAATAACGTGGATAGCCTCATGGGTACCAATCCTCTGCTAAACAACGAATAAAATTCAATATAAATCCATTGATCTTGTTAAGATTCAATTAAAATGTCTAAAGGCGTTTAAATTAAGCAGACTAATACATATTCAATCGGATATTTTGTTAGTTCATGTGGACATTAGCTAAATTGGACACAAATAAAGAAAATACAGTTGGACGCCTCAAATAGCATGTACTTTGATCTTGGTTTTGATCATATATTCAATAAAGCGGCTATTGATCACATATTATTCCTAGTTGTGTTATGTGCCTTATTCACGATCAAAGATCTAAGAAAACTACTGCTTCTTATCACCGCATTCACCATTGGTCATAGCATTACACTCGCCTTGGCCGGGCTAGATATCATTCGTATCCATACGTCATTTGTAGAATTGCTTATACCAGTCACCATTATCCTTGCAGCGATTTTCAACTTCTACACGATATCTAACAGCAGCAAGAAAGAACTAATTATACCCAATAGGATACACTTTATCATGGCCTTATCGTTTGGATTTATTCATGGTATGGGCTTTTCGAATTATCTTAAATCTACCTTATTACCAGGAGACAGCCTAGTAAGTCAATTACTTTTTTTCAATTTAGGCATTGAGATTGGACAAATTTTAATCGTTTGTATTATTCTTATCTTGGGGTACATTTTTATTTCAATTATAAAAATAAAGATGAATCATTGGGTATTTACTTTATCAGGATTAGCATTTGCTGTATCTTTATATTTAATAATTAATCAGTTGTGAATTTAATTTTAACCTTTCTTATCTTTTTCTCTCCTATAGGAAACAAATGTGACTTGCATGAATTTCATATAAGCAAATGCTTAGTTGAATATAAGGCTGAGAAGAAAGAGATTCAGGTTTCAGTAAATATCTTTATCGATGATTTAGAAGTAGCACTAAAAGAAATGGGTATAGAAGGTATGGCTATCGGCACTGAAAAGGAGTCCTACCATGCCGATGAATATATCAACAAATATCTAGAGCGAACCTTCTGGCTAGGTATCAATACTAAAAAAAAAGTTTCTTGGAATTTCATTGGTAAGGAGACAAGCGAAGACCTTAGTTCCATTTGGTGCTATTTGCAAATAGACGCTACAGAAGATATTGAACAACTCTATATCAAAAATAGTATCCTTTTAGAAATCTATGAAGATCAAAAAAATATAACCAGTATCATTGGTCCAAATAGTAAAAAAACAAGCTTCATGAGCTCTGTAGGAGATGATCATAAAACGATAAGTTACTAACATGTTTAATCTGCTCAAGAAAATAGCTATTGCTCCGATACGACTCTACCAAGTCGTGCTATCGCCTATGATCGGTCCTACATGCAGATACCAACCTACCTGTAGCCATTACATGATAGAAGCTATTAACGAGTGGGGCGTCATTCGTGGGTTATGGCTTGGCTTGAAAAGAATATTCCGCTGCCACCCATGGGCTGATTCAGGACACGATCCTGTACCAAAAAGAAATAAAAATAATGCATAGAAGACCACGTAGAAATAGAAGATCATCAGCCATTCGTAATATGGTGCAAGAGACTAGATTGAATGTATCCCAATTGATCTATCCTTTATTTATAGAAGATGGTCGCGGCATCAAAGTAGAGATCAAATCGCTCCCAGGTGTATTTAGATTTTCTACGGATAAAATTATGCGCGAGATAGAGTCATGTATAAAATTAGGGATTCAAACTTTCATACTCTTCCCTAAGGTCAGTGACAAGCTCAAAGATGCGCAAGGCTCTTACAGTTGGGATGAGAAAAACTTCTATCTCAAGGCAGCAAGAAAGATTAAAAATAAATTTCCAGACATTTGCTTAATTAGTGATGTGGCACTTGATCCATACAATATCGACGGGCATGATGGTTTTGTGAAAAATGGAATTATAGACAATGATCTTACCCTTCCTCTATTGCAAAAAATGGCAGTTGCTCAAGCTCATGCTGGATTCGACATACTGGGACCTTCAGATATGATGGATGGTCGCATCGAGGCAATGCGAGTTGCCTTAGAGCAAAATGGATTTAAAGATACTGGAATCATGTCTTACACGGCAAAGTATGCCAGTGCATTTTATGGTCCGTTTAGAGATGCTTTAGATTCAGCACCAGTCAATAGAAAAGATATACCTAAGGATAAAAAAACATATCAGATGAATCCTGCCAATAGCAGGGAGGCGCTCATCGAAGCTGAATTAGATACGCAAGAAGGCGCTGATTTTCTAATGGTCAAACCCGCTTTGAATTATTTAGATATTATCGCCTTGTTGAAAAGTAATTTTGATTTACCAATTGCGGCCTACCATGTGAGTGGCGAGTGCGCCATGTTGATCGCCGCTTGTCAAAATGGATGGTTGGATTATGAAACTGCAATGCCTGAGACCTTACTAAGTATCCATAGAGCAGGCGCCGATGTCATCCTTACCTACTTTGCGAAAGACTATGCTAAATGGGTTAAGAAGACTCAATAGTATTTTGTAATAGTGGTGCTTTTATGCATGCGGCAGAACAGAATTTATAATTTATAATTCGTCATTCATAATTATTTTCTGGGACCATCCACTAGACAAAGAAAAGGGGTTTGCTGAAACAAGCAAATCCCTTTTCTTTGTCTATGGTCCCTGTCCGACTGTCTAGTGACAGCGTGGACCGGCGGGTGTGGTCCGCTACTACATCCATGGCTGTGCTTCTACCCGCCCGCATAGACAAGGCGTTCCTTGTCTCTACACCAAACACATCAACAACCCGTATGGATATAACGCTTCCACCACTTGTTCGCTAGGGCTGTTGCTAAACCGCATCGCCCGGTGTGATTCGTGATGATTCAGAAAAGCTTGTCCGTCTTCTTAAAGATGGGCATGCACTTTATCCTTGATGGTTCAGAAAAGGCATGCCTCGCCTGAAAGAAGTCGAGCAAGCTTTTCTCTACGGCAACTCGCCAATCCTATAATTTTTCTTTCAAAAATTGTCCAGTAAAAGATTTCTTGACCTTTACCAAATCTTCAGGTATTCCCTCAAACAATAACTCTCCACCATTTTCTCCACCCTCAGGGCCTAGATCAATAATCCAATCTGCGCATTTTATAACTTCCATATTATGCTCTACCACCAATACCGTATGTCCTTTTTCTACTAAAGCATTCAAGGCCTCCAGCAATTTTCGGATATCATGGAAATGTAATCCCGTGGTAGGTTCATCAAAAATGAAAAAGATTTTGTCTTTGACGCGTTCTTTACCCAAAAAGGAAGCAAGCTTGATCCGCTGTGCCTCTCCCCCACTCAAAGTACTAGAAGCTTGTCCCAGCTTTATATACCCAAGACCAACGTCACTCAATGCTTTGATCTTCGATACGATATCCTTTTGCTCAGCAAAGAATTCAAGTGCCTCATCTACACTTAAATTTAGCACGTCATCAATATTCTTACCGTTGAATTGAACTTCAAGGATCTCTCGCTTAAATCTCTTCCCTTTGCATTCTTCGCACTCTAATTTAATATCTGCTAAGAACTGCATTTCAATGACTTGTTCTCCATCTCCACTACATGTTTCACAACGACCTCCATCTACATTAAACGAAAAGTGCTTAGGCTTATACCCTCTTATCTTAGCCAACTGCTGACTTGTAAATAAAGAACGAATAGCATCATATGCCTTCACGTAGGTGGCAGGATTAGACCGTGAAGACTTTCCGATCGCACTTTGATTGATCATCTCCACCACATCAATGCGCTTGATATCGCCTTCGATGGCATCGTGTGAACCAGGCGAAATCGCATAAGGAGCTGCCAAGGCCTTTTGCATCGCAGGATGAAAAATCTGCTTGACCAAGGTTGTCTTACCACTACCAGAAACGCCAGTCACGACGGTGAAGGCATTTAGAGGGAAAGTAACATCGATATTTTTTAAGTTATTTTCTTTGGCTCCTTTAATACGAATGCTGTTAGAAAACTTTCTTCTATTTTCTGGTACAGGAATATTCATTTTCCCATTCATATACAGCGTCGTCAAACTCTGTTTAGCATCCTTGTATATATTTTTGTAAGGTCCTGCAAAAACCACTTCTCCGCCGTGTATACCAGCAGCTGGTCCAATATCAATAAGGTAATCTGCGGCTTTAATTATATCCTCTTCGTGCTCTACTACAATAACCGTATTTCCTAAATCTCTTAGCTTTTCTAACACCTTGACTAACCTAGCAGAATCTCTTGGATGCAAACCTACACTTGGTTCATCCAATATATACATAGAACTGGTCAAATTACTACCCAAGGTTCTTGTCAAATTTATTCTCTGCGTCTCTCCACCACTTAGTGTACTTGATAGACGATCCAAGGTAAGATATCGAAGTCCCACATTGATCATAAACTCAAGTCTGGTATTGACTTCAAGCAAAAGCCTTTTTGCTATAGTAGCTTGACTCTTGTCCAGCTTCATGTTTTTAAAGATTTGGTGCAGGTCACTAATCGGTTTATTTACCAGCTCAGTGATGTCCATCCCATCTATCTTGATGTAAGTAGCTTCCTCTCTCAGCCTCCCACCCTCACAATTGGGGCATCGTGTTCTACCTCTATACCTAGCCAGCATCACACGATTCTGTATCTTATATATCTTTTCCTGAAGCTCAGCGAAAAACTGATCGATACCCCAAAATCTATCATTCCCTGTCCAAAGTAATCTCCGCTCTTTTTTACTTAGCTCTTCAAATGGAGTGTGTACAGGAAAATCAAACTTGTGCGCCTCCCGCAAAAACTGCTTCAACCACTCTCCATACTTTTCACCTTTCCAGCAGGCGATAGCGCCATCGTATACAGACTTGCTAGGATTAGGAACTACTTTTTGCTCATCAATACCCATTACCCTTCCGTAGCCTTCACATTTTGGGCAAGCACCAAAGGAACTATTGAAGTTGAAAAGCTGAGGAGTGGGATCTAAAAAGGTAATTCCATCTAGCTCAAATCGATTATTGAAGTACTTTTCTTCTTTGTCGATGATATCTATATAACAAGCTCCTTCACTTTCTTGAAAAGCAGTGATGACAGAATCACCAATACGCTTCATATTTTCCTCATCATCCTTCTTCACTACAAATCTATCGATGAGTATTCTGATTCCTGACTTAGCATAAGCTTCAACCGTCTTATCTAAATCCAATAGATTTTGAGATACCACATCCTCTATCTGGGTAAGTTTTTTCTTGAAAAGAACTCTCGAATATCCTTTCTGCATGAGGAGATTGAGTTCGGTCTGTAGCGTTCTATCCTTATATTTCTGAGATAAGGGAATAAACAACTGCACCTTTGTCCCATTCTTGAAGGAATGGATATAATCAACAACATCACTCACTTGATGCCTTTTCACCTCTTTATTTGATATTGGTGAATAGGTTTTCCCGATACGAGCATACAAAAGTCTCAAGAAATCATATATCTCAGTTAGTGTACCTACGGTAGACCTAGCATTCCGAGTACTCACCCGCTGCTCTATAGCGATGGCCGGACAAATCCCTTTTATATAATCCACTTCGGGCTTCTTCATCCGCATCAAGAACTGACGAGCATATGAGGAAAGGCTCTCTACATACCTCCGCTGTCCTTCAGCGTACAGTGTATCCATGGTGATGGACGACTTTCCAGATCCAGAAACTCCAGTGAATACAACTAGCTGATTCTTAGGTATAATAAGATCTACATTCTTGAGATTATTTCCATTGGCCCCCTTTATTTCAATTTGCTTGCGTAAAGCATCATTCTTCTTAGAGGAGGATTTCTTCTTTTTTACTAAAGTTTTGGGCATGTAAAATGTTAAATTAATTAAGCAGTAAATATGTCAATACAAACCCATTTAGCAAAGAGAATGTTGAATTTCAGTGCAAATTTCACCTTATATCTGAAGTTTAGACATATGAGTATTTTATCTAATTAGTTAAGATTCTGTTAACAATTTAGATTTCACTGGATTTATATAAAGTTTTATCCTAAATTGTTGGAGTAATGGAGTCTCAACTCCTTTTTTAAACTCAAATTTTTCCGTCTATAAGTTAAGTAACTTCTACACTATTTAAATTGTTTACGCGCTTCGGTGCACTTTTAAAACTGGATAGTTATGCAAGTTACACAACTAAATGACAAAGAGCTCATTCTGAGCTACCTGGACGGAAATGAGAAAGCTTTCGAAGAATTACTTTCCAGACACAAGCAAAGAATCTTTACTTCTATTTACTTATTTGTAAAAGATCAAGCTAAAGCTGAGGATATTTTTCAAGATGTTTTTATAAAAATCGTCGATACCTTGAGAAAAGGTAAGTACAACCACGAAGGAAAGTTTCTTCAGTGGGCATTGAGAATCTCATACAATATGTGTGTTGATAATTTTAGACGATCAAAACGTCGTCCTACGGTTTCTCCAACGGAGACATTTGATATATTCGATATTCTCGAAAATCAAGAGGACAATGCCGAGGAGACTATTATGAAGTCTCAAACCCATCAGCGCATTCGTAAGCTAGTAGATCAATTACCTCCTGAGCAAAGAGAAGTGGTGATTTTAAGGCACTATGCGGACATGAGCTTTAAAGAAATAGCTCAGCTCACGAGAGTAAGTATTAATACAGCCCTCGGTCGTATGCGCTATGCATTGATCAACATCCGTCGCATGATGGAAGAAAAGCAAATTGCCCTTCAATAAAATTTGAATTCATAAATTAGAATATTTAATAAATATGCCATCTCTTTATGAGATGCCCTCACAAGTGTGCTGCTGTAAAGGCAGCACACTTGTTTTTTTGAGAATAGTCTATTCACGAGAACACCACCTTCCCAAAAGAAATTATTAACTTGAGTAAGTAATGTGTGGTTACTCTCAAGAAAGAGAGTCAAGTAAAATATCAAAATACAAATCCATGGTTTTCAAACATTTTTTCACAGCAATTTTATTATTTGGCATAAGTATGTCTTGTGGCGACAGCTCAACTATGCAACAAAATCCTAGAGAAGCGGATTTATCAGATGTATCTATTGCCAAAGATGATCCTGCGGATAAGCTCATGTCCAAATACACCACCTTCAAGCTAGAAGCTGATCTCTCGAAACTATCAGCCAATCAAAAGAAAATGGTGAATCTCCTGATCACTGCTGCTGATAAGATGAATGAGTTGTTTTGGTACGAAGCTTATGGAGAAAAACAAGATTTGCTGGATGGAATCAGCGATCCAAATCTTAAAAAATTTGCCAAGATCAATTATGGCCCTTGGGATCGGCTAGACGGCAATAAGCCCTTTATCAAAAGTGCTGGCAAGAAAGCGGAGGGTGCAAACTACTACCCTGCTGATATGAGTAAAGAAGAATTTACCAAGTCAAAAATAAAGGACAAAGAGAGTCTGTATACTTTTATACGGAGAGATGATGAAGGCAAGCTCTACGCTGTGCCTTTTCATCAGCAGTTTTCAGCTCAGATCAAGGAAGTGTCTTCTCTACTCAAGCAAGCCAGCGAATTGGCAGAAAACGATGGACTCAAAAAATATCTAAGTCTAAGATCAAAAGCTTTATTGAATGATAAATATCAGGAAAGCGACTTTGCATGGTTGGATATGAAGACCAATCAAATAGATGTGGTCATTGGACCTATCGAGACCTATGAGGATCAATTGTTCGGTTACAAGGCAGCACACGAGGGATACGTTTTGATCAAGGATATGGAATGGAGCAAACGACTCGCCAAGTACGCTCAGTTCTTACCAGAATTGCAAAAAGGAATACCCGTCCCTGAAAAGTATAAAAAAGAAAAGCCTGGAAGAGACACAGAGCTCAATGCCTATGACGTCGTCTACTACGCTGGAGATTGTAATGCAGGTAGCAAGACCATCGCCATCAATCTCCCCAATGACGAAGAAGTTCAGCTTCAAAAAGGAACTCGTAGACTCCAACTCAAGAATGCGATGCGTGCAAAATTTGACAAAATCCTCTTACCAATTGCGGCAGAGTTGATACATCCTGACCAAAGAGGAGACATCACATTTGATGCCTTCTTTAGCAATACCATGTTTCATGAGGTTGCTCATGGACTGGGCATTAAGAACACCATCGATGGAAAAGGTACGGTCCGTAAAGCGCTAAAAGAACACGCCTCGGCAATTGAAGAAGGAAAAGCGGATATACTCGGTTTGTATATGATCAATCAGCTACACACTAAGGGTGAAATAGCTGGAGACCTAAAAAATTACTACATTACTTTCATGGCTAGTATATTTAGGTCAGTGAGATTTGGTGCGAGTAGTGCGCATGGTAAAGCAAATATGATTCGATTCAATTACTTCAAAGAGATGGGTGCATTTGTCAAAGATCCGGCTACGAATACCTATAAAATCAATATGGAAAAATTTGCTGAGGCGACACAAAAGGTAGCTGAAATCATCCTGACTATACAAGGCGATGGAGACTATGACCGAGCAGCAAAGGTAGTCGCTGAAAAAGGTATTATTGACAAAGACTTACAAGCAGATTTGGATCGATTGACAAAAGCAGGAATTCCAGTCGATGTTGTTTTTGAGCAAGGAGTAGATGTGTTGGGTATTTAGGACAAGCTCAATCTGCTTTTATCTAAATGGAATTACTCTTCGACGTATTGAGAAACACCGAAAATATCTTCGTTGATAAATTCACGCCAACGTCTATTACTAAGTAAAAACGTCATATTAGCGCCGAACTTTCCACCCTCTTTGAGACTGATGATTCCTTTGTTGAAAAAGAGCCCTTTCTTAGTCTTGATGCTTTTCACATTGTGCCATGGGTAGCGATAGGTCTTAATATAATTCGTAGCATAGAGAAAATCTGCGTCTATATCTATCCGCCTAAATTTCATGACAGTAATAAACATCAGCAAGAGACCAGCAAGTAAAATCAAAGGTATAATAATCTTTAAAATCGTAGCTGAAACAAACCCATAGTAAGACCTACTTGACACAAAAATAGCTAAGGCAAAGATGCCAAAAAAAGCAAACCACATCGTAGGAACAGCCACAGCCCACATCAGTGTAAGAGAAGAGGATAATTGCTTAGTCATTTATGGAGTCTTTTGGAGTTCAAGTTTTTCATTTTTCTTTTGCACCCTCTTTGCGATAAGGATACTGATCTCATAGAGGAAATACAAAGGCACTCCGATCAAGAACTGAGTCACTACATCTGGTGGCGTGATGATGGATGCACCAATCAAAATAACTACTATAGCGTGACGACGATATTGCCTCATCCCCTCTGGTGATACTAATCCAACCTTTGCCAAAAAGTAAACCACTACTGGCAACTCAAAAGTCAATCCTGCCGGTAAAGTAAACATCACTAGATAACTAATGTAAGAAGCCAAGGTTGGTTTATTGACTACCCCTGGAAGATCAAATCCTGACAAAAACTTGACAGCGAAGGGTGCGATCACATAATATCCAAACAGCACACCCGTCAAGAATAATGAAGAACATACAAAGACAAATCCCCTTGCAGCTTTTTGCTCCTCCTGATATAGACCCGGTTTTATAAATTTCCATACCTCGTAGAGTACGTACGGAAAAGCTATAATAAAACCAGTGAAAATCGACACCTTCACAGCAGTGATAAAGGCTTCTCCAAATCCGACCGCGATTACTTCAAATTCTGGAGGCGTGATACAGAAACTGTCCCCCATACCCAAAAAATTGCTAAAACTGCAAAGTGCCTGATAGGAAAAAAAATCATCTTCCTTTGGTGCCATGATAACCGTAGCAAAAAACCTTTTATGCACTAAAAATATCCCAATAGCACCTACCAGTATCGCTACTACAGCTCGGACGATATGCCAACGCAGTTCTTCCAAATGCTCTAAAAAGGACATTTCTTTTTCTTCTCCCAACTTGTCTACATCTACTTGATCTAGAGCCATATCTCTGTATTATAGTATTTATGTCCAAAAATATGTTTCTTTTTTCAATAAACACATTATACATATAGAAGCTTGCAAACAAATCGACCAAGCAGGTAATTATTACTACTTCCCGTTCACGTTAGAGATTCAAGTTTTAGATTTATACAACTGTATAACTAGCCCTCTCTCACACAAAATATTTGTTATGAAACCATTATCTTCCATTTTGGTATTAGCCATGCTATGCCTATGCACATCGATCCAGAGCCAAAGCCCACTTAATGATATCGTCCATCGGCGGATGCTGTCAGAAAGACCTGTACTGAAGCCTGCTCCCATGCGCGAAGCGGACATATTTTGGGAGAAGCGTATTTCTAGAGTGATTGATGTTCAACAAAAACAGAATTTACCCTTCATGTATCCTGCTGCACCCTTTTTCAATATCCTCAAGGCAGGCGCAGAAGCTGGACAAATCAAACTATACACCAGTGCTGATTTCCAGACAGAGCTCAGCTCTCTTGAAGGGGTATTTTTTGAGACAGATACTATCGTCCTTTATACAGAAGACTATATCGAGAATATCACAGTTGTCCGTAACGACATCGGATACGAAGAAATCAAAAAATTTCGTCTTACAGAGCTATGGTATTTTGACGAATCCACTTCTACTCTGAAGGTTCAGATATTGGGTATCGCACCCATCAAATCTCGCACCAATGATCTTGGAGAAGCCATGTATGATCAGCCGCTATTTTGGATTCATTTTCCTAGCGCTCGCGACTTTTTGGCTACACAAAATACCGCAAACAACTTTAATGATGCTGCGTTGACCAGCTGGGACGACCTATTTCAACTGCGCCAATTTGCCTCCCATATCACCAAACAGAGCAACGTCCGAGACAACCGCCTCCAGGACATGTACTCAGGTGTCCAACTACTAGAAGAGGCCGACAAAATAAAGCAAGAGATTCAAAATTTTGAGCATGACTTGTGGTCATATTAGACCATCAGGATATCATGGAGTGGAGTGATTTGGGGCTCCACCCTACTATCGTGGGTGCCGAGCTATACGTTATATCCTTTCCTTTCGCTGCGCTACAGTCGGGATGCCACTGCTATCTCTGATCCTTGCTCGCTCCGCTCGACTTGCTTTGTCACCTGCGGTGAGTCGCACTTGAAAATAATTATGAATTATGAATGGTGAATTGTGAATTATCGTATATAAAAAACAGTACTTTTGACATGGAATAAAAAAATAATCTGTGGAAGTACTTATACAACTAGGGATATTTGTAATCAGTTTGGCAGCCTTACTAAAAGGTTCGGATTGGTTTATAGATTCCGCTGAGGAGGTAGGTCTATCATTTGGTGTCTCGCCATTCATCATAGGACTTACGATAGTTGCTTTTGGTACCTCTTTACCAGAATTAGCTACCTCCATCTCATCCGTGATCCAAGGAGAATCCACCATCGTAATAGGAAATGTGGTGGGGTCCAACATCACCAACATCGCACTTGTACTAGGTCTTGTAGCAATTAGTATCAAACAGATCAATCTAGAATACAATATCTGGCATATCGATATGCCTTTTCTATGGGGATCTGCCTTTTTACTTTATTTTACTTTACAAGATCAAGTTTTCTCTATACTGGAAGCTATTTTATTTATAGTCGCCTTAGCAATTTTCTTGATGTACTCATTCAAAAATGAGCGTGAGAAAGAGGATGAAGACTTAGAAAAGGTTGGCGCTAAAACATATGGGTTACTAATGCTTGGTGGAGTTATGGTTGCTCTGGGTGCAGATTTTACCATCAAGGCTATTTCTAATCTTTCTATGCAGGCAGGTATTAGTCCTGAGACTATCGCATTGACTGTTGTTGCTTTTGGTACCTCTTTGCCAGAAATCATAGTCAGTATTGGTGCTGCTAAAAAAGGTAAAACTTCCATCGCTGTGGGTAATGTGCTCGGGTCTAATATTTTCAATACCTATTGTGTTATGGCCTTTTCTAGATTCTTTGGTGATTTAGTTATCCCTGGAGATATATTGACTTTTAGTTTACCGATGATGATCGCGATGACTTTGCTTTTCGGTATTGTTTCCAATAACAAAAAAATCACCCAGTGGGAAGGTATGATGTTAATCTTGTTCTACGTCTTCTACGTCATGGATCTTGTGAATAAGTCTATATGAGTTAGTTAGTTTCTTAGTTAATTAGTTAATTAGTTAACGAAATCACAGCCGAGTGAGGGATCGATAGGGAGACAGCGATAGCTGGCTGTCCAAGTCCCGTTTTTCACGGTACGCAGGACGGCAACGAATGTGGACCCCGAAAGAGCCCGACTCTGATCGACGACCTTAGGAGGAAAATCAGAGGCACTCCCAAAAGTATCCAATACTCAGCATGGCAAAAAATAGTAATGTGTTAAAGACTTTGACTAGCTCATTCTTTTTTCTTATTTTTATAAGGAACAAACTTGATGCTGTGAACAAACTTATCCTAATTCTTTTCATGTGGAGTGGCCTTTCGATGAACTACCAAAATGAGGGCATCCAAGATATACCTAGTGATGGGCTAGTCGCCTACTACTCATTTAATGACTGTGAAGCCATAGACCAGAGTGGAAAACAATCGCATGGTAAGATCATAGGGAACGCGACATGCAGATGTGGTGTCGAAGGGAACGGGATCATGCTCAATGGTCGGACTGATTATATAGAATTTAGTGGACAGGTCAATAAGTATTTTACGACCAGTGACTTTAGTTTGAGTTTTTATTTCAAGCCTACGGCGCCTAACATTTTCAAACAAAGCCTGGTGAGTAAGCGAACAGACTGTGAAGAATTTCATGCCTTAGATATCATCCTCGACCAGACCAATGAAATGATGATTACCGATTTCATGCAAGAAGAATTTATCAAATTTGGAGATCTAGATGCACCGATTAAATCAGGGGATTGGCATCACTATGCATTGGTCAGAAAAGGCTCTCGAGCCTATACCTATATCAATGGTTCACTCATGAATGAAGCACGCCGATGTAGTGGTGTAGATATTGCTAACGAGGCTAAGTTGTCGATCGGCAATAGCCCTTGTGTCGGATCTGGGCTGAGGAGATTCGAGGGGATAATCGATGAACTGAGGGTCTACGAGAAGCCACTAACACATCAAGAAATCATGGATCTCTACAGCAGATTGCTGGTAGAAGATGCAGAAAAAGGATGTGTATCCTAAATTCATTGGAATAATGTAAATGATATAGTTTACTTTTGCACAAAAATATATAGATCATGTTTGGAGATATGCTAGGTAACTTTCAGGAGAAACAAGAGAAAATGAAGGAAGCTTTGATGGCGATTACCATAGAGGCTGAAGCGGGTGATGGAGCGGTAAAAGTGCAGGCTAATGCAGCAAGAGAAATACTGAATATCGCCATTGATAAAGAGAAGATTTCTCTTGAAGATACAGAGGAATTAGAGGACCTATTGGTAGTAGCCATGAACCGTGTCATAGTGCTAGCCAGTGAAAAGGAGGCAGCAGAAAGCCAAAAAATGGTTTCGAATATCCTACCTCCTGGTATGGAAGGACTGACGGACATGTTCAAATAGCCTATTTTTGGTAAATTAATCATACTTTTGTGCTGCATTTAAGCGTTTATAAACTTGATCAACAAAGGATCTTGCCCGTATGATTAGATATATATCTGTATTAGCACTTTTTTCCCTATTTACTTCTGTATTGACTGCTCAGCCAACTGCCGGATTGGTGCGTTATTTTTCATTTGATGACTGTCTTGCATTAGGTCAAGATGGTGGCAATACAGGTATCGACGCCATCTTACAGAATGGACCAGCGTGTGCCTGCGGTGTACGTGGCAGAGGGATTGAATTTGATGGTATCGACGATGCAATGATCATCCCGAGTACAGAATCCATTTTTAATACCATCGACTTTTCGATTAGCTTTTACTATAAATCTGTTTTTGGGGGTAGCCAAGACCTTATTTCGCGAAAAGAATTTTGTGACCCCGACCACGCTTTCTCTATTCGTGTGATCCCAGGATCCAATACGATCATCACTCAAATGGAAGAGAATGTTAGTAAAGGGACACTCTGGAATACGCAACTCGATCAGACGAATTGTTGGCATCACGTGGTTTTCATTCGAAAAGATAAATTTCATCAATTGTTTTTGGATGGCGTGCTAGTCGAAGAAGAATCTACAGTGAAACGGACAGATATCTCCAATCCAAATATCCAATTGGAAGTGTCGAGTGGTCCATGTTTAGGGATTCAGGATTTAGGATTTAGAGGTACCTTAGATGAGTTGAGGATATAT
>Ga0209187_1000844_pt1 | contig 43862 bp, 46 predicted proteins | sample BantaG_FD_187430 | JGI IMG/M metagenome (GOLD analysis project Ga0209187, IMG submission 187430) | Marine algal microbial communities from Bantry Bay, Ireland - BantryBay_4 metaG (SPAdes) (version 2) | ecosystem: Host-associated > Algae > Red algae > Unclassified | place: Bantry Bay, Ireland...
AATGTTGCTAAGGTAATAAAAAGAAGAAGTTACGGATTCCGTTCTTTTAAAAATTATAGATTGAGACTTCTATATGCTTGTTCTTAATGCTTTTTTGGGCGCAACCCACCATTAAGCGGGTAGAATCCTAACTATTTGTAAAATTAAGAAAGTTGAAGGAGTTAAGCTGTATTTAGAAGGTCTTGATGCAGTTGATGGAACTCCAGTTCTAGATATCAAACCTTGGGTTCAAGAGTTTGCGCCTCGAGGAGAAATTAAACAACCAAACTGGATTACTGAGCTAATGTAAAAATACTGGAACTAAAAACACTAGTTCTGAAGATAAGACTCACGCCAAATAGCAAAGACAAAAAATTAGGCCAGCTCCTCTAAGGTACTGGCCTTTATAATTTTAAAAATTCCCAAGTTTAAAAACAGAGCCATAGCTCATTGATTAGTGTACAAAAATTTCAGTAGTTGATGACTTGTGTCAAGCAATAGTGAAAAAATTATAATCTAAATATATATATATATATATTTAGATTATAATTTTTTTTTAAAGGGCAAATAAACAATAGCATATAATGAAATCTTCTTTTTATCTATATGGACTTAGTTTTAGCTTTTGCATTCAGACATTTTGCACAAGCATTGATTTAATTCAGTTAAAGCAAATGGCACTCAAGCACAATTTAGGTTTAAAGGCTCTCTCATCTGAAATAGACAAAGAACAAGCCAAAATACAATTAAGCCGGTCAACTTACTACCCAAAAATTGGTATTAAAGCCGGAAAAGAATTCACAAAAAATTCAAGCACAAATAAAAGTGATAACATTTTAGCGGTCTATGCTGAAATGAATTTGTTCAACGGCTTCAAAGATGAAAGCAAACTAAAGCAACATAAATTATCGAAAAACTATCTTAGTAAAAAAGTTAGAAACAATAAACTCCGACTAAACTTAGAAATTGAAAAACATTATTATAATTATCTCTACCTTCTAGAGAGAAAAAAAATTTTAGAAAGCACGATTAAAAGAAATGATTATCATCTTCGTCTTGTTAGACGAAGACTTAATTCCGGCCTCGTCACCAGAACAGACTTACTTGAATTCAAACTCAAGAAATCTAAATTAGAATCCAAGCTCGAATTTACTCAGCTCGAATTAGAGCGAGTGAAAAATAAATTATTTAGTTTTACTGGAGTTAAAGAAAGTAAAGAGTATTACTTAATTGGTCACCTACCTCACCTATATTTAAATGAAGACTTAGATAAATTGCTACAATTAGGCCTTAAAAACAATCAGACAATTGATGAACTCCAGCTTCAATCTCAACACAATAAATTACAAAAAAGTATTGATAAGGCTGATTGGTATCCCACCGTTAATGTCCATGCTATGTACGGCTACTTAGATGAAAACAAAACTGGACTACCCAACAATAAACTTTCTGGCCAGCTTTCTTTAGATGCCAAGTGGGAATTCTTTTCAGGTTTTTCCTCAAAAGCCAAAAGCAAAATCAACCACGCGAGCAAAGTGGTTATTGAACACAACCTACACCAAAAAAATATTGTTATTAGCTCTGAAATAAAAAATCATTTTCAGAAATTACACATTCTAGAAAAACGAATTGACTCTCTTGAAGCCGATCAAAAATCCTCTTACTCTCTTTATAAAAGAACCCTTTCAGAATATACAAAAGGAGTTAAGGACTCTGGCTCTCTGGTCTCAGCTAGTGATCTGTACAAAGATTTATCGACTCAAACATTTGATATGAAAATAAACTATATACATTCTAAAATTGAACTTGAAAAACTAGTTGGACTTAGTCTGTCATTTAAAGAGCTAAGGCATTAATCAACAACTATGTTTGATAAAATTATAAAACATTCCTTAGAGAACAGATTAGTCGTTCTTCTGCTTGCCTTAATCGTGTTAGGAGCAGGACTTTACAACGGGCTTAAGCTTCCCGTTGATGTCTTTCCAAATCTCAACAGACCAACTGTAACAATATTAACTGAATCTCATGGCCTAGCTCCTGAAGAAGTGGAAACCTTAGTAACTTTTCCAGTTGAAGTTGCCGTTAACGGAACTCCTGGAGTTAAAAGGATCCGATCAAGCTCGGGCGTGGGCCTATCAATTGTCTGGCTTGAGTTTGAATGGGGAACAGATATCTATAAAAATAGACAACTGGTTTCTGAAAAAATTTCCCTTTTAAAGGGTCAATTACCAGATGGAATCACCCCGGTTATGGGACCAGTCACTTCAATAATGGGTGAAATTATGTTAATAGGATTAAGCTCCAAAAATCCTGATATAAATGGTCGAGACCTAAGAACTCTAGCCGACTGGACAATACGACCGAGATTACTTTCCATAAGCGGAATCGCTCAAGTGATTCCTATTGGCGGCGGCATTAAGCAATATCAAATTTTGCTCGATTCCGATAAAATTAGGGCCAAGAACTTATCCATTGAGGACATTGACGAAAACCTTAGACACATCAGCGAAAACACAACGGGTGGTTTTGTTAATCGGAACAATAAAGAATATCTTCTTCGCCATCTTGGTCGATTGGAAAATATCGACGACATCAAAGCCTCAGTGGTCGGAACATTTCAAGGCGACTCTGTCAAGATTTCAGACATTGCCACAGTTAAAGTCGGCAGTCAGGTTATGCGTGGAGACGCTAGTATTAATGGACAAGCGGGAGTTATTTTAGCCATAAAAAAACAACCTGACACCTCTACTTTAGAGATCACCAAAAACATTGATCAAGTCATAAAAGACATTCGACTTACAATCCCCAAAGATATTGAAATCAAATCAGATTTATTCAAACAGTCAACTTTTATTGGCCATGCCATTAACAATGTCAAAGAAGCCTTAAGAGATGGGGCTATTCTTGTAGCACTCATACTATTTATTTTCTTAATGAACTTTAGAACTACCTTCATTACTTTATCGGCAATTCCATTATCATTTGCCATTACCTCCATTGTCTTTAGATATTTTGATCTTGAAATTAATACTATGACCCTCGGCGGTCTAGCTATTGCTGTGGGACTATTAGTCGATGATGCAATCGTTGATGTTGAAAATGTATTCAGGCGCCTGAAGGAGAACTCCCTAAGCTCATCACCCAAAAAAACCTTAGAGATTGTCTATCGTGCAAGTAAAGAAGTTAGAAGCTCTATTGTTTTTGCTACTATTATTGTCGTTCTTTCCTTTACTCCGTTGTTTTTTATGGAAGGTTTAAGCGGAAGATTTTTTGCCCCATTAGGACTCTCTTTTATTGTTTCTTTAGTGGCCTCAATGATAGTTTCGCTGACTCTTACTCCCGTTTTATGTTCTTATCTTTTGCCCAAGATTACCACTGCTAAACTGGCCACTGAACCTAAATTTATTACTTGGATTAAAAATATTGACAAAGTATTTGTTAAACTATTTCTCAACAAACCCCTATTAATTATTTTGCCTGTTTTACTTTGTTTTCTTGCTTCATTGACCTTAGTAAAGGGGATGAACAAAGAGTTTCTTCCAAAGTTCAATGAAGGAACCGCAATGGTCTCAATTATTTTATCTCCTGGCGTTTCATTGACTTACTCTAATCAAATAGGCTTAAAAGCTGAGAAATTAATTATGGAAGTAAAGGGAGTTAAGCATGTAAGCCGAAGAACTGGCCGGGCTGAACTAGATGAGCATGCAGAAGGAGTTAATGTCAGTGAAATAGATATTGATTTTTTCAAAGACACCAAAAGAAATAAAAAATCGATCCTCAACGAAATTAGAGAAAAACTCGTTCAATCAATTCCGGGGGCTAGTATTAATATAGGTCAACCAATTTCTCATCGACTGGATCACATGCTTTCTGGAGTTAACGCACAAATCGCTTTAAAAATTTTTGGTCCTGACAGAGATCAGTTAAAAATTTTATCTTTAAAAGTATTTCAAGCCATCAAAGAGATAGATGGATTAGTTGATGTCCAAATTGAAAAACAGGTTGAGATACCGCAGATCAAGTCTTACTTCATAAGAGAGGACGCTCAGAAATATAACATTAACATTGGAAAAGTTGCCGACCAATTGGAGGTTGCTCTCCAAGGCGAAGTCGTGGCCCAAGTTATTAAAAATCAAACTGTGGTCAATGTTTTCTCAAGATTGAATGACAAATCAAGAGCAAGTGTTGAGAATATTCAAAATCTAATTATAAAAACGATGCCTTCGGGTGAAAAAGTCTCATTAAAAAAAATTGCTGATGTCTATGAGGCGACAGGACCAAACATGATCAACAGAGAGAATATGCAAAGAAGAATTATTGTACAAGCCAATGTCTTTAACAAAGGTTTAGACAAGGTCGTTGCAGAAATTAATCGTAAAATTAGTAAAGATGTAAATTTTAATGAAGGTTATTTTTTAAAACTTGATGGTCAATACAAAAGTCAACAAGACTCATCAAAGTTGATTATTATAGCAAGTATTTTAGCTTTAATAGCCATTTATTTATTTCTTTATATCTATTTCAGATCTAGCTTCATCACCTTACAAATTATGTTGAGCATTCCTCTAGCTGTCATTGGCAGCGTAATAGGAATCTATATTACCGACAACACCATATCCCTAGCCTCGATTGTGGCTTTTATAGCGCTTTGTGGAATAGCCTCTAGAAACGGAATTTTAATGATTTCCCACTACCTTCACTTAATGCTTGAAGAGGGTGAAAAATTCTCTAAAGAGATGATAACAAGAGGAAGCTTAGAAAGGTTAGTTCCTGTCTTAATGACCGCTATATCAGCTATCTTGGGACTAGTTCCTCTTTTACTATCAGAAGGAGCTCCTGGAAAAGAGATCCTGTATCCTGTTGCTGTCGTTATTGTTGGAGGCTTGTTTAGTTCAACTATTTTAGACATGTGGATAACGCCAGCAGTTTTCTATAAATACGGCAGGAAGTCAGCTGAAAACTATGTCATAATGAGAAAAAACAAGAAGGAGACGCTCAATTGAAAATATTCAAATTAATTTTACTCGTACTATTTGCATTTAAAGCTTACGGTCACGGAGATCACAGCGTACCAGGAGCTATTCCCCCAGCGCCAAATGGTGGCACACTAGGAGAATCCAAACATCTTCATGAAGGCTCACACAAGCACGCTCACAATGAAGCAACAGAGCGAGAAATATTTCTCGAAGCCAACTACAAAAACAAGCAGTTAGTCATTCATTTTTTGGAGTTAGATCCTAAGTCTAGTAGTTTTTTCATAGTTCGTGATTTCAAAGACTTCACTAAACTAAAAATAAGCATTGAAGATGCCAGAAAAAAGATAAAGATTAACAAGAAACATCTTTTAAAAGATAAAAAGCTTATTGTCGACATGAGCAACGAAAGAGCCCGAAGACTATCATTAAACATTACTGGCCTATATCATGGAGCTAAATATCAAACCACACTGCAAGTCGAAAGAAAATAAGCTGTAGGAATTACGTTTGTAAAGTTAACCAACTTTCATGCTTCAATAAGAATTGCCCGTATATAAAAATCATAACTAACAAATTAGCTGTAAACTCTTCTGCAGAAATATACGACTACAACAATTTAAAAATTCTGGTTCAGGACTCATGCGCTCTTTAGAAGTCACAGATATTTTCTGAAATTGATATAAAAGATACATTATGTTTTTTAAATTCCTCAAGGGCAGATAGCAAGTGTGTAACAGATCTTGCATAACGACTGAAGCTATAGACAATGACTTTGGATATTTCGCCACGTCTAACAGCTTCCATCATTTTATTTAGGGCTGGCCTAGAAGACTTTACTCCTGATTGGTTTTCATCTTGGTAAGATAAAGTTGTCGGTAATATTGTTATTGCTACAGTACTGCTTAAGGGCTCTGATCTGAGCTTCAAGACCAGTGCCTTGGTTACCCGTGCTTACGCGTGCATATAGGCAAATCTTTTGTTTTTTGTTTGTTGATGTATTTTGCATTGATTTCTCCTCAAGTTACTCATTTGTCTTTCTATTAATTGAGGTTGAAAATATTGAAATGAATGAAGGACAAATGAGGGTTCGATTTATTGTGAATAGCTGACTAACTCTTGTGACTATCATATGATTTTGTCGAAAATATATATTTTCAAGGGAGCCAAATGGGAGCCACGAAGGAGCCAAGCAGATTGATATCCAGTGATGTACAGTGACATTCAAGGGGCCTCTAGATTTTCTAGAGGACTTATTTTCTTCTTTTATTTTAATTAGTTGGGAGAATTTACTTAAGTCAGATGTTTTAGAATGGTGGACCCAATCAGGATCGAACTGACGACCTCCTGAATGCAAATCAGGCGCTCTCCCAACTGAGCTATGGGCCCACACAAGGTAATAATATATATGCTAATTAGTTCCTGAGTCAATAGGAGGAGATAAAATCCATGTGAATCCTGGCTTAACTACTTTTTTAAAGCTTCTGACTCCACTAGGGTTAATTTTTCCAAAAATAAGGTCCAAATTTAGGTTTTTCTTAAGATATTCTTCTTCAAAATTTGCATCTGTACGCAAAGAACCCACCAATTCTCCACTAGTTGGTAATTTTTGATTATTTAAGCCTAAAATTGATTTATTAATCTTCAACTGAACTAAAGAATTATCATTGCCAGCTATTAAAGTATCAATAGTTAATTTCTTATCAGCCATACTGGCAATTAACTTAAGGTCATCAAAGTCTAACTTAGGAAAAGATAAAAAATTTAAATTTAAATAAGGCGTACTTACATCAACTCCAGTGATATTCACACTGTCCACGTTAAAACTATTTTTCTTGGTGTTATAGTCAGTAACTTCAACTTTTCCTGTAAATTTTCCCAGCACACCGCCGGTTTGTTTCTCTATTAATAATGCATTTAAATTATCAAAAGAAACATTAATATCAAAACTATCATTTTTATAAAATCTTTTTCCCGCAGCAAAAGCTGTAAACTCTCCAAAACCATCAGCAAGCTTACAATAAACTGTAACTGTAACTTTACCAGTAATTAAATTTAAAAAACCAGGAATTAATTTATATTCAGAACATTCAATATTTTGTGAGTTTACCGGTATAGATAAACCTTTGCCACCCAATCCAATTAGCCCGCCCTTAAGTCCAAGATCTAAACCAGTGGTTATATCCATTGTAGCAATTTGTATGTCCAAACCAGTTTGTTTTCTTAAGTTAGCTAATAATACAGATTTAAAAGCCATAGTAGGCAGAAAAAGTATTAAGCCAATTAAAAAACCAATTAATATTATAAAAACTAATTTTTTATTAAATTTAATCATTGTCATTTATTCCTGATTCTTCAATTTGTTCTAAAATTTCAGGTGGTATATCTTGAGATTCAAATTCTGGTACATATTCTTCATAATTTGGAGGAACCCTTGGAGGCTCTGGAGAATCTATTACTTTAATTGGCTTAGGCAATATATTACTAACTTTGCCTGTTGGTTTTTTTTCAGCAATTTTATTTTTTACTTTTGATTTAAGTTCCAACAAACGCTTTTTTGAGGATTGAATTTTAAGTTCCCTTTCACTGAGAGGCCTTGGTGTTGATGGTGGCTTAGGTGTTGACGGAGGCGTAGGTGAAATCTGTGGCTCTAACTTCTTCACAGGATTTATGCTTGGTTTTTTCTCAACCTTTCTTTCAGATTTATTCTGGCTGCCATTATTAATTTCATTTATATTTTTTTCAGAAGATTTAATTTCGTCACTACCTAAATTAATAACCATGGATAATTGCAGTGAGTCCTTATCCTCTGGATGAACCCCTATTCTTAATGAATCTGAAACAACCTTGGGGAACATGCTATCAATTTGATAAGTTAAATTTTGAGCCTGTAAAATAGTCATCTCATCAATTTTAAGTGACAGTTTTTTTTGGGACAAAGTTTCAAACTGAAATGAAATTCTTGGCACTCCAACATCAGCCAATAAGTAATTTTCTAACTGATCTTGGAAAACTTGTAAACTGGAAGTAGAAAGTGGCTTAGATCCTCTTGGCATTGCTGCATCTTTCACTACAACTTGTTTATTGTTTTTTAATGATAAAGATTTAGATATTAATTCTTGAGTTTGGGATGTTTTTTTGTTTACCTTCAATATTCCACGAATTGGCAAATAAAATATTACTAGAAAAAACAAAATAACCAACAAAATAGAAACAAGGTAAATAATTTTTTTTACCTGGCTAGATAATGAATTAAACCAATTCAATAATCTTTCAAAAAAAGCCGAGCTTTCAAATGTTTCAATCAAGATCTTAATTCGTTGTAATAACGAGCTGAGTAATTCTTTAATCCTGGCCATTATATATTCCTCGCTAAAAATGTTCCACTAATAGTATAAATATTATTTTCTTCGTCTACTGTGGCTGCAATTGAAGGATCGGTATATTTTTTTAAATATTTTAATGTTGAATTTTTTTCTGCTTGAATATCTTTATCAGCACTAAGGACATATGAAGCAGTAAAATTCATTTTATTAAGCTTCACTTCTTTAAGAAGTGTAGATCGGCTTGATGCTAAAGATAGTCTTTTCATAATTTCAACTCTAGGCAAGTAACTTAAAGTCTTAATAACTTTGGGTGATGATTCATTTGCCTTTTCAAGCTCAGAATTTAATAATTTATCTGTTATCTCATAATCAAAATTAGTCTTAGTTGCTCTATTCAATATATTTGGATTAGTCAGTGAGCGTAAATTAGCTTTTAGCTCTGTATGCATGTGCTTAGAGGACTTTGTAGTTAAAAAATTTGCTAAAAAAGAATAACCAAATAAAAACAATACGAACATACCAATTCCCATTAAAGGATTAAAAACCTCAGGTGATCTAACTTTTGTTAAAAACCCAGTAATCGGTTGACCAGTTCCACTTAAATTTCGCTTAAAGTTTAGCCAACCTTTAGAAGAAGAATAAGAAAATTTATGTGCCAATGCCACTGCCACTGCATATGAAAAAGAATTAGCCTTTGATTCATCAACTAAGCGAAGGTCAAAGCCTTTAAATATTTCCCACTTATGAATAGGAATTCTTATCTCAGTACTTAAAAAAGAATCAAAATTTTCAATTTGCAAAACTCTCCCAGAAACTAGTGCTTTTGTGGCCGCAATACCCAATCTAGTTTTTACAGATTGTAATGTCTGATAGATTTCAACAATCAAAGGACGCAGGGCGGTCTTAATGCTATCACTTAATTTTTCCGGAGTACCATCAAACAATTCACCATCGGTAACATTGGCATTTATAATTTTTCCTTCAGAGTAAATTAATTTTTGTATTTCCTCATGATTTAATCCTTTATGCTCTTGCTCAATCCATTCAATTAAATCATTAGTCCCTCGAGCAATACTTCTTAGCTCAAGAATTTTTCCATTCATTTTAGACTTTTTAGAATTAAAGTTTTTACTGTTTTCACCCTGTAATATAGCAACTTTTGTTTGAGAGTGACCTATATCAATTACTGCGTAATGTTCATCGTCTTCTGCTATTTCATGTCCTTGGTTTAATACCAATTGAGCTATTGCCTCTACATCATAAAAAATACCATCAACCTTAACATTAGTATATTCAGTAAAAATGCTATTTAAATCGGCAATTAATTTTTTAGAACAAAGCCCAGACAATATGTGATGAGACTTGCCGGATTTTCCTAATGACTTAATTTCAATAATAGAATCATCAAAGTCCACTGGCAATGAGTCTTCAAATTCTGACTCCATGGCCATTCTTGCTCTCGAGTCAGCAAAAGGCAGAGGTTTAACTTTTGTAACAATTGGTATGTTGCCAATACCAACAGCAACTCTATCAATACTCTGCAAGTTATTAACCGCGATAAATTGATTAACAATTGCGGGAATATCTTCAAAACTATCTACCACCACAGAATTTAAATGAGTAATAGTTCGTTTTTTTCCTTGAGCATTTATTACAGCAAACTTAATCGAATGGCTGCCTAGATCTATACCAAGTATTTTCATATAATTTTATGGCTCCTCTATTAATAATACCTCTGGATCAAGTAATTTACATACTTGATTGCATTTTTTCCCACATTTTTTGCCCAGATTGTCCTTTTTTGCTGAATTTGGTGGATTATTCCCAGATGAATTTGGGTTTTGGCTTTTCTTTTTGGCTTTTTTAATCTTATCTAAGCAAGCTTTTGTAGGTTTTTCACTTTCAATTTTTATTACCATGTTTAAATTAGCAGTAGACTTGCCTGCCCTACCAGTGGTTTCTACTTTAAAAATTGTTTCTTTCACATGACCCTTTAGCTCATCTGGGAATTCAAAGTCTCTGCCATTTCTAATTTCTACTTGAATAAATTTTTCCATATCTTCTAATGAATTAAATGGTGTTTCTTTTCTTCTAGATGAAACCTCTGCTAAATCTTCATCAGTTAAATTTGGCTCAAAAAACCTAAGCCTTTGTAGAGATATATAATTTGGATTAATTGATAGCTTGGTATTATAAACACTGAAATTACTAGCAATTCTAGAAATTAAATCATCAGTCCAACCCTTAACCATATGTAACTCACTAATATGTGGCATTGGACCATTTCTTGGTTTATATGGAGGTGTTAGATCTTCATACTCACGAGATTCATCACCACCCTCAATTGCATCATTGTTAACATCAACCCAATCAATAATTGGATTAATTAAATCTTCTGCTTCTATTCCACGATACAATTCATCAAATTCTTCTGTTTCTAAAAGACTTTCAATAATTTTTGTTACTTGTCTTTTTACTTCTGCAGCAATCTCTGGACTGCTGTTATATTCTAAGTCACCAGAGATTAAATTAATTGGAATTTTAGAGCCTTCTGTGTTTATTGTGCCACTCATTTTTCCAGGCCAAGGAAATTCTGGATTAGGAATTAAAGGCAGTTCTGCCAATCCTGAAGTACTCCACACTTGATCAAGTATATCTTTTGGAATCATTGCTTTAATAGCAGGATCCCCTCCTTCTATTATATTGCTTAATTCTTTATAAATATAAATTCTAAGAAATGCTAACTTAGCCATAGATTTACTTAAATAATACGATTGAATTTTTCTTTGAGCGTTTCTGCTAACTAAATATTCTATGCTAACAATTTTCCCCATTTCTAAGCCAAGAGTTGCTAATACTGTCAATGCTATCAACACCATCATTAAAGCAATACCACTTTGATTTTTTTTGGCATGGTTTTTATAAAATGAATTCATTACGGAGTTCCTAGCGGTGAACCCAATGGAGAACCAATTTGTTGTTTTAATTTGTCATCAATTGATTGATCTAGTTTTTTGCTTTCATCAAAAATAAATCCTGATTGAGTTATTGGCACAGTGAATTCTAAAATTTGTGTTTTTTGTTCCTTGTCTAAATCTTTGTTTTTCTCAAATTTTTCAGGCATCCAAGAAATATATACTTTTACCATTAGTGGAAGCCTGTTAAAAGTATCACTAATATCCGTATCCCATCTGTCAGTCCAATCCTCAAGTTTTTCATCCCAATACTCTAAAATAAATTTTTGAACTTTTTCCAACACAACAAATTCACGAAAATTTTCTGGCTCATCCACATCACTAGGAGAAATCAACCGAGCGCTTTCACCTCTGATTAAGTTATTTTTTTTAACGTAATAATTAACCAAATGATTTTTATTTTCAGGAATATCCTGACTAAATCTTTGATGGGTTTGAGTACTCAAGATTAAATTATCTTTTTCTCCTCTAAATATTGTCACTGGCAAAGGTGGGTCTAAGTTAGCAGTATATTCCTCTATATCTTTTGGATCAGTAATATCATCAGGAATAACTTTATTCCAGCCCATCTGTTTTGGGGTTATAAAAAATGATTTTTTCAGGTCATTGTTTATTAAATTAAATACAGATCTAAATTCTTGGTTAATATCTGTCATTAGTAATGTTTTAGTTCTAGCTTGAACAGTGTTTCTAACAGTTGGCACTAAAAAAAAAGAAATCATGGTTAGCAAAACTGTTGCCGCGATGATTTCAATCAAGCTCATCCCAGATTTATTACTTAAAAACTTCATACTATCCTTCATCACTTTCAACAGTTGTAGTGAATGATATTTTTGGCTTATTTGGAATTAAATGAGTAATAATCGGAACAGTAAAAGATTCTCTTTTGTCGACAAATTTAACTTCAACAAAAAGCTCAACATAGTTTTCTTTTAATGCTTTATTTAAATTTGTTAACATTAATTTCATTGACTCTAGCTGGGCCTCTGCTTCTTGAGAATCAATACCTGTATTTAACAAAATTTTCAAAAAATCATCTTGGGTTAATTTTAAGCTGGATTCTCGTACCTCCAGTGTCCAAGAGTATTTTTCGTAGGGTTTTTCAAATTTCCCAGCGTCTTTGGTAAAGGTTGCTTCTACTCCTAATTGGTCAATATCTTTTTGGTATTCAATTTCTTTTTCTGCCATTAATTTTTGCGATAACATTGAAGCAACAAATCTTTGGTTACTAGTTTTAACCATTCTCAAGCTACTAACTGGAGTTTTAGAAGTCACCACACTCATAATTCCAAACAAAACCAAAGCGGCCAAAATTTCCACCAAAGTAAAGGCTTTATTGTTCAATATCATAAGTATATAGCTATAGAATAATATAAATATTCCAGTTAATGAAATATCCTAATTAAATAAAATTATCTGAATTTAAAAAACAAGATTTTACTCTAATTTTTGTAATTCTGAGCTTATTTTAACTTTTCCAGTCAAAGGATTAATAGAAAGTATAAACATCTGAACTTCCCCAGATTTTTTGGCTTCACTCATATATACTTTTGCCTCATCCATTAAGCCATTTGGATAAGCATAAATAAATACTTTTCCGGTTTTTGTTCCAGATTTGGGCAAATTTGCTAGTCGCCATGAATGAAACCATTGAATTCTAATTGATTTTGGGATTTTTGCTGTATACCTTTTACCAATCTTATCAAAAACTTCTTTTTTTTGAATCCTGTTTTCTTCATCTTGATAATCTAATAGTAAGCCTTGCTTGGTTGTATCAACGGGTAAGCTATCTTTTGTGCCAATTTCAATATGCCAGGACTGTTTAGGCCTAGAGGCGTCCTCTTTGCCCAAATCAAGTACTATTCTATGAATTTGGCCAGTAAGAATCGCTTGGTTATGAGTGTACCTAACTAGGGAAGCAAATCTCTGCAAACTTGAAGTAACAGACACTCCAAATATTTGCTGAGTTCCTTGGAAGAAAAAACCATATATCAATACCACTAGTGAGATAACCGCCAATATTTCTATTAAGGTTAATCCTTTTTTACTACTGGATTTATTTTTAATTTTTAATGGAATTTTCAAAGTAGAAAATCAGTAATTAATTATCAATCTTCTTCTTTGGTAGAAATATCATCTTCGGTGCCTATTTTTTTATCGGGTCCTTTTGAGATAAGTTCAAAATCACTTCCATCAGATTTATAAACTAATTCTTGATTCCAAGGATCTTTAGGGATTTTTTTAACATATCCTTTAGCATTATAAGTATCACAATCTAAAGAAGATGGCTTCTTTTTTAAAGCGTCTAAGCCTTCAGCATCAGATGGGAAAGTGCTACAATCAATGTAGAAAATCTCCAAGGCTTGGCTCATATTAGTTAATAAAATGCTGGCAGACTTAACCTTACCACCACCTAAGATATCTCGTACTTTTTGGAAAGCATAACCACCAACAATTACTACTAGGGTAATTACCGCTAAAATTTCTATTAATGTCATGGCTTTTTTTGATCTTAATTTCTTCATAATTTGCTCCTATTACAGATATATTACTAAATATACTATAAATCTCTAGCTTTAGTCGACATAATGGCAACAATATTTTGGTTCAATACGAGGCTGTCAATAGATGAATAAAGCTATATTTATATATATTTTAAAACAGACCAAAAAATGTTCAGTCAGTCCAATTCAATGTGTTCTATTCGATTTTTTGATTTATTTTTTATTTCTTTAGGAGCTGGAGAGCAAACAAGTACTAAAGCATCTAAAGTTGAATTTAGTATTGAGTCTTTTATTATTAATTCTAAAAGGTCCTCCCAAACATCAATTGCTGGCTGAGCTCTTTTTAAACGAAGATATTCAATAGCTTGCTGTTCTGGGTTCTTGGCAAAATATGTTAATACTTTTTTATGAGAACATGGAAGCTTAGATCTTGTTATCATGCTAAGAAATGCATGAATATAAACATTATTTTTAAAAGATCCAAATGACATAAGCCCAAATAATGCTAAAGAAATACCAGCTGCATAAAGTATTCCATCTGTTGTTGGAGAAATAATTTGAGGAATATCAGCATATAAAGGTATAGTTATAATTAACCCAGTAAAAACTTGATATAACACCGAACTAGCTAGGGATGACATATGTAATCTAAATAAATATTTTATATTCATGTTAATAAAATCTTCAAGCTGTTTTTCACTCATTTTTGAAACATCAATTCCTTGCTTTACTAAATGATCTTTAAATAAACTGGCAAATTGCTTTGAAGTTATTTTTTTGTCAAAATGCTGCTTAAGTAACTTTTTTAAAAAATTCTCTTTGGAATAAATAACTCTATAGAGCTTTTCCATCTCATCAATATGAGCCATAGGCGGTACATAAGGGTTTACAGCTTCACTTCTAAATTTATCAAAATCACCTGGACTAGGATTAGAATTTAAATCACACTCTTCAGCTAATCCATTGACGCTAAATACTAGTGTCACAAAGATAATAAGTACTCTCATTAAACTCATTATCGGATATTTCCCTAAAAACTATAGCTAATATCTTTTTAAAATCATCTTTGTACCAAAATACTAACTAATTTATAGTAAATTACAAACTACTTGTGCTTTTATAGGTGGTAAAAATTCCATAAGTTCTGGCGCAGATGAAATATACAAAGTACCTTCAATTTTATCTGGCATTCCATTTGTAGTATCAAAAACTGATTTTGAATACATAATAATAGGTAAATTAACTCCTTTTTCAACTGGCATAGAAAAGACAAGAGATAAATTTAATATAACATTTTTTTTAGATCTCCCAATTTTAAGGGAAAGAGCAAACTTCTCTAAAGGAGTTTTATTAAAATTTACTTTTTTTTTCTTCATTATTAAAAACATTAAAATCATCCGAGCTAAATATAGCGTCATTATTTTTAACAATATCAGTATTATCTCGAACAGAAATTTCCTGTTTCACTTTTGACTTGCCGACACGGTCATTCTGGGCAAGCACAATTATAGAACCACATGAATAGCTGGTATCTTTTTATAAAATTATTTTTTTTCTTAAATTATTATCATCTTCATTCGCAAATAAAATTTAATGTTAATATAAAAAACAAAATTAAAGAATATATAATATTTATATTATTAGAAATTTTCACAATCAGAATTATAACACAGTGCACTTAAGGTGCAAGAATTAAAACCTTAATGTTACAATACTTAATAATGTCAGTAATATACATCAATTAATTGTAAGGTGGGCTCGAGAATTGCTTAGATTTAAGTCTTTATTGAGTGATGTGTGTTACCAACACATGAGCGAGGAAAAAATATAAAGATAAGTAATTATCGCGCTCACCTTAAGCAAACTTGGTCATGTCTAGCATAGGGAGTAACACCCCCGCCACTATAAAACCAACTATCAGCGCCATCACTACAATTAAAATTGGTGACAATAGCGAAGTTACTTTATGAAGATTTGCATCTATTTGACTTTCAAAATTGCTAGCTACACCTACTAGCATCTTTTCAAGTTCACCAGTTTTTTCACCAACTCCAATCATATGAACTACAATTGGGGGAAACTGTTTTGATTGCTTAAAAGAATAGGCCAAAGCTCTGCCTTCAGAAACCATAGACTTAGATTTTTCAATAGCTTCTTCAAAGACAACATTGTTAGATACATTTCTGCTTATTTCTAGAGCATTCATCATGCTTACTCCACTATCTAATAGAGTACCAAGAGTTCTAGTTACTCGAGCAACAATAATATTTCTTATTAGCTTACCAAGTGCAGGGATAGTTATTAATTTTTTATCTCGCCATTTTCTACCTTTTTCTGTTTTAAAAAATCTTCTGGTAAGAAAAATAAATAATGTAACTCCAATCAATAAATGTTTCCAATAAGTTTTAAAAAAATCAGATAAGGCAATTAATATTTTAGTAGGCATTGGAAGATCCATGTCAGTATCTTCAAAGATAGCAATAATTTCTGGTACTACAAAAGTAAAAATAAATACTAAAGCTATCATGGCAACACAAACTAAAATTAATGGATACATAAGTGCACCAGTAGTTTTAGATTTTAATTTTTCTTGATCTTCTAGAAAATCCGCCATTCTTACAAGCACTGGCCCTAGTTTCCCAGAGCTTTCACCAGCATGGATTAAGTTAATATAAATTTTATCAAAAACTTTTGGATAATTACCAAAAGACTCAGACAACGATCTACCTTCTTTAACATTTTGTTTGATAGCTGCTAAAATTGATTTTAATTTTTTATTATCAATTTGATCTATTAATGCATTAAAAGAGTCCACTACTGGAACATTCGAATTAATTAAAGATGCAAGCTGCCTAGTCATATTAACTACATCAATTTTTTTAACTCCTCCAATACTAGATATTTGAGTAGGTAAACCAGAGGTTTTATTAATAGATTTAGAATTAGAAATTGCCACACTCATAGGGATTAATCCCATTGACTTTGCTTTTGAACGAGCACTTTTGGCGGAATCGCTTTCAACAACAACTTTCACTGTTTTACCAGATGAATTTGCAGCAGTTACTAAATATTGCATCTACTATTAGTATAAGTGTAATATAAGAAATGGTCTATTTTCTGTAATGATATTTTGAATAAACTTAATTTTTTCGATGATGAGATCTTTGCAGGTCTGAAGCTCGAGGGTTTAAATAAAATGCCCTATTAAATTCATTTACAGATCCCTCAATTGATTTTTTCTCCATTGGTGAATTGGGAGGATCAATAATATAGGTTTTTTTGACTCCATCGATAACAAGCTCAACTTCAGTCCACCTATGGCCACTGTCAAATGAAGATAGCAATTTATCATTATAATCATAATTAACTCTCATAATCTTAGGATTAAAGCCGGCAAGTTTTAATAGTTCATGAATAATAAATGCTTTTTGAGCACAAACACCTATCCCATGACAAAGAATATTTTCAACTTTTTCTCTAGCAAAAGGCAGTGCAGGTTTATGATTATTAATCATAAACAAATTCACGAATTCAGTTAAAACATTTATTTTCTTTTTATCTGAATAAGTTTTAAATTGAAGCAGGCTCATGAATGCTTTTGCTGCTTGAAAAAACAGTTCTAAATCTTTATCAGCTAATTTTTTATATTCTTCTAATCTAGGAAAGCCTGTTGCTTGATGAATAGCATCTAACATGGAATAGAAAATTTCTCTGCTTCCAATTGCCACATGGGAGAGCTGTACCTCATTTAAAGTTATTTCTTTATTTGATCTCAACTTAGGGACTGGAGAATTAAAGTTAGTTGTACTACCAGAATAAATATCTACAATATATTCACCAGTTGGGAGTATCTTAACTGCTCTACCAAGTACTTCTTTACCTCTATGAGTGAATTTTACAGTTCTGTTTAAAAAAGGAGCTGGAGTAGCAATATTCTTGCCGGTGAAACCATTTTTAGCCACAATTAATTTTAGTATTACTATTGCTTTACCTTCAGCATTATTAAAAGTATATTTGTCAGCTTTTTTTCCAACAAATTGAAGAGGAACTAATTCATCAGCAGTAGACAAAGAAGATGGTGAGTTATCTATTAGCCTTCTACTAATAAAAATATTGTCGCCAGGAACCAGTTTGCCTGGATCGTTAATTCTTAAAGGATGAATAATTTTAAAATTATCCTTTGTAATTATTATGTCAGTAAAAACTTTTTCAACAGACGGCTCAAATAAAAAACTTTTAGCTTTAGAGGCAAAAAATAAATATCTGGCATAATCCTCATTAGCAAATAAAAAATCTGAAAATAAAAATACAGTAAGCAAAAATAAATTAAGTGGATTTAAAGAAGTTTTTAAGGGTTTAACTAAAAACTTTTTAACCATCAACGTTAGTAACTCGAAGTATTTCATCTAAACTGGTTACTCCATCTAACATTTTTTTAATTGCCGATGATCGGAGGCTTGTCATCCCGCCTTTAACTGCTATTCTTCTTATTGAATTAGCGTCTTCGTTTTCTAAAATCTTACTTTTAATTTCGTCAGTAATCTTAAGTAATTCTGTTATACTTGTTCTGCCTTTATAACCTGTTTGCCTACATTCTGCGCAGCCTTTTGGTTTTTTTAATTTAGGCATTTTTGTAATACCAAATTCTTTTTCTAGCTCATCTAAATGAATATTAGCATTTACTAATTGTTTCTCAGTTGCAGTGTAGGTTTCCGCACAAGTATCACACAAAATTCTTAATAATCTTTGCGCTAAAACTCCAACAAAGGAAGAACTAATTAAAAAAGGTTCAACTCCCATATCAATTAACCTGGTTACCGCACTTGGAGCATCATTGGTATGAAGAGTGGATAAAACTAAATGACCAGTAAGCGATGCTTGAATAGAAATTTCGGCAGTTTCTTTGTCTCGAATCTCACCTACCATTACTACATCGGGATCTTGTCTTAAAATTGCTCTTAAACCCTTGGCAAAATCTAAACCAACTTTATGATTTACAGCAATCTGGCCAATACCATTTAAGTTATATTCCACTGGATCTTCCACAGTTATGATATTTCTTTCTGGAGAATTAATTCTTTTTAAACAGGCAGCTAAGGTTGTTGATTTACCAGATCCTGTAGGACCAGTTACAAGAAAAATTCCATACTTCTTGCCAATTAAAGAATCAATTTCTTTAATGTAGTCTTCAGAAAAACCCAGGTCCAGCAACTCTAAAACCACTGCAGTTTTATCAAGTAAACGCATGACAATTCTTTCGCCAAAGTTTACTGGCACAACAGATAATCGTATATCAATTTCTTTACTGCCAACTTTGATTTTAAATCTGCCATCTTGGGGAACTCGTTTTTCGGCAATATTTAAATCGCCCATAACTTTGATACCAGTAGAAATAGCTGAGCTTAACTGTTTTGGGGCATCATATACATCATACATAACACCATCCACTCTGAACCTAACGGTTACCTTATTTTCAAAAGGTTCAATATGAATATCTGAAGCATTTTCTTTAACAGCTCGAGAAAGCAAAGTTCTAATAAATCTGATTACTGGTGCGGTATCATCTCCAGCCTCTAACAAATCCACGGTTGAATTGGCTAAGTTAAAATCATCATATTCTTCAGCTTCTTCCTCAAGACCTTTGATAATATTTTCTGCTCGTTCATAAACACGATTTATAGCTTCATCCAATTTTTGAGGAGTAGTTAGCACTACATCCACCTCTTTTTGATGAACTGCTCTAAAGGCATCTAAAGGTTCATAGTGAAATGGATCAACCACAGCAATCCTAATAAAATCTTCGTGCTCTGAAATAGGCAGGATTCTATTTTCTCGGCAATAGGAAATAGAAATATCTTTTACCAAGGTTGGTTCAATATCTTTTGGGTTTAAATCCTCCATAAAAGGTAAGCCAAGTTGTAAAGCCAAAGCTTTACCAATATCATTTGGCCCAATTAAATTTAGCTCAACTAAAATATCACCAATTCTTTTTCCGTTTTCTTTTTGTAATGCCAATACTCTCTCTAAATCAGATTCTTTTAATCCGGCACTTTTTATTAGAATTTTACCGATTCTGTTTTCTAGAGATTGATATGCCATTTAATCATCCTACCTTGCAAAAATTTCATCAACCGGAGGAAGATCAATTGGAATTCCTTCAGGAAGAATCTCATCTTCGGCATTAAGAATATTCATTTCATTTACTATTTCTTCATCAACAGGGATATCAACTGGGTTATTATATTGTTGAGTTGGTGGCATCATCTCGGAAGGTGCTGAATATTCTGGCGATGGAAAGCTTTGAATATTATTAACTGGGGGAACATACTCTTGCACGGGCTCTGGCTCAAACTGAGGTAAAGGCTCTGGGATTGGCTCAATATATGTTGGCTCTGGCTCAGTTGTTGTAGGAATATACACCCCTGAATTTGCTGTATTATTATTTTGATTTGAATAATCTATATCTTGATTAATTGTTGGCCCCCATCCGCTGGAAGCAGTTAACTCACCTGCTTTAGTGTCTTTTTGAAATTTCTTTACTTTGTCAGCGAACAAATCCTTTGGTTGACTTAATTCCTTGCCCATCTCAATTCTTTTATTTATTTTTGTATTAGTTAATTTAACTAAGTCTGAATATTCATTAATTATATGAGGAGTAAGAAACATTACTAAATTTACTTTTTCTTTTTTCTTTCCAGTTCCTCTAAAAAACCAACCAAGAATTGGTAAATCGCCAAGCAAAGGAATTTTATTTCGAGCATCTGACTCCCGTTCAGTTTGCAATCCACCAACAACAACTGTGTCAGAGTCTCTCACCACTACATTAGTGGAAGTTGAACGCTCAACAGTATCAAACTGGCCAGTTGCATTTGATGCAGAAAAAGAATCAATCTCCTGTTCTATTTCTAACCGAACTAAGTCACTGGTTCTTGAAAGTCTTGGAGTAACTTTTAATTTTATTTTAACTGGAGTAGTAACAGGCTCCTGGGTATTTAAAGTACCTGATGTACTAACAGTTTGCTTTTCTACATAGCTTTTCTTTTTATCTACAACTTTAATTTCCCCTGGCTTGTTATCAGAAGTAAGAATCTGTGGCTGCTGAATAATTTGTGATTGAGTAGTGTTATCTAAAAAGTTTATCATTCCAGTCACTGTTTTAATAGTCTGTGAAACACTACCAATTTTTACACTCACTGCTTTGCCAGTATTGAAACCAGCCACTAAACCAGCAAGCCCTGCTCCAGTTAACAAAGAAGATGTAGCAACTCCACCAGTGCTAGCGCCAGGAAAAAAACCACCTACAGTCGGGAGGCCATTGCTTCCAGCAACATTTGTAGTTATACCAAATTCAAAATCATCGCCAACTTTTAGCTCCATAATTGTTGCCTCTATATAAACTTGTCTTCTTGGCAGATCTAGTTTATCTAATACTTTTTTTAAATTATTAAAATCAGAACCATTGGCAATTACTACTAATGAGTTGGTTGCTTCGTCGGCAGTTACTTTAATATTTCCTTCAAAACTAATTCCAGAGGAAGTTGATCTTCTAGGGCTTGAATTAAACCTGGAACTTAATCTACTACTTAAACCTGATGAACTCCTGCTGCTTTCTCTAGTATTTCTAGAATTTGAGTTAGTAGAGTTAGAAATCAAACCATTAATTGTATCTGCTAATTCCTTAGCTACAGAATTTTTGCAATAATACACATGTATGTTGCCACCGCCTTTAGCGTTTTCAGTATCTAATTGTTTAACTAACTGCTTAAGCTCTGTTATTCCTCGGCCATTAGCAAGAACAACTAAAGAATTAGTTCTTTCGTCTGGAACAATTTTGGTTATCACTCCTCCGCCCCTAGTTTTCTTGCTAGTAGTTGATCTTCTACTTGACCTTCGGGTAGTTCCACCAGACATTGCGTCTAAGATTTCACCAATTAATTCCGCAATCTCTTTGGCAGATGCGTGATAGATTGGAATGTTTTCCAATTGTGGTTGTTGTCCAGGTTTGTCGATAGACTTCAAAATTCCAATTGCTCTTCGAAGATTAATACCTGTATCAGTTAAAACTAAAGTATTTGTGCCAGGAACATTTTCAACCCTAGCACTACCACGATGAAGAAAATCACCTAAAAATCTTTGGATATTTTCTGCATCTAAATTCTGCAATTGATAAAGCACAGTAACAACTTCCTCGCTATTTGGGGCAGAATCTCCTACAAATATTCTAGTATTACTAGACAAGCTATCTTTTACTTCAATTATTTTTAAAAACTTACCAGTAGAAACAACTGTTAATCCGTTAGAATATAAAGCCGATAAGAAAACATTGTAAGCCTCTTGTTTAGTTACTTTTTCTTGAGATAAAATAGATACTTTTTTATTTTCAATTTTTCTATCTAAAACAAAACTTTTGCCAGACATTTTCGCTATCGCTTTAATCACATCCTTTAACTCAGTATTGGGAAAATCGATGGTTCCAAACATATCATTCCTAATAGACTCATCTAAATCAACATAATCACCTAACATTGCTTTTGGCTTTGTTTCGCTACCACTTGATTGAGCAATTAAATGTGCAGAAAAAACCAAGCCTAAAAAAGCTATCCCTAAACTATTTATTGTCTTAATTAACTTAAAAATCATAATTACATACCCTCTATTTAGTTTTATAAGTGACAGCCTGATCTTGACCATTTCTTTCTATGTTTAATTTTAATTCGCTAAGATTGTTCACATCTGATGCTAGCGATTGTATTTGAGAAAAGTCCCTGATTGGCTGGCCATTAATTCCTTTAATTCTATCTCCTGGCCTGACAAGTTTATTTAAAATTGAACCAGGCTGAATTGATCTAATCTCAAAGCCTTCTAAGCCATTTGGCCCAGTAATAGTTACAGCTTCGGCTTGTTGCAAAATATTAAAATCTGACAAAGCACTAACTAACTTTTCTTTATCAAGCTCAATCAAGCCTTCATTAACAATTTTAATTCCGTCATTAGAATTTCCCGAATTCATCACTGGAGAAGGTGACGGTGAACCAGTTTGAGCTGCATTTGAAGAAGGCGGCTCAACATCTAAATCTTTTAACAATACGTATGAAAGTGTAGAGTCATCTTTTTCTAAACATATTTTATTTCTTTGAATCTCAAAAATAATTCCGGATCTTGATATTTCATCACCAATTTTTACGGCTTTTGATTCATCACTACCGGATTTTATTATAGCCACCGAATGTTGAGCATCTGACATTACTATTGTTCCAATAAGAGTTATACCCCTAGTCGGTTTCGCATCATCGCAATCTTTTGGACGATCCTGCATTCTACTTTTTATATCTGGCACAGGACAACCACGACAAAAAGCATTTATAGATGTTATATCTGAGTACTTATCTGAAGATTCAACAAAAGAATCTCGGTAAACTGTTTTGATATTTAATCCTGACTTTACTTTTCCTGGTGCAGGAGGCTCAAGTAAAAAAGCAGTAATAGCTAACCAAAAAATATGAGCAAGACAAAGACCAACAATAAAAACTGCTGCTAGCTTGAATTTTTTAACATGTGAAAGTAAATTAAAAAGACTAAAACTAGAATCTACCTTCTTTGACGAATCAGGTTTTTTCCTAAAATTAGAAAGAGTAAAAACTTTTTTATCTAAGCTTAATTTTCTACTTTTATTCCTAGCAAGATCAAAAATCTTTTTGAATCGACTAGATATTTTAGACACAGTTCATTAACCCCTCTATGTGTTTTATTTTATTGGTATTTTAGAAAAATTACAGGATCAAGAAAATTAAAATTGAAAAACCGCTATTTATGTCAACGCATGTCAAAACAAGTTGATTTAGCTTTAAGTACTGATTTCAAGTTAAACAAAAATTAATCTTATACGTTTAAGTAACTAATATTTTTACAAAAAATCGAAAGTTTAAATGCCCCTTAAAAACCACTATCTAGATAGTTTTATTTTAAAAAATCTTGGATTTCCAAATTATGATAGCCCAATAAAAAAAACATACTATGCATATTTTGAGAATTAATTTGCCCATGAGCTACATCTTTCAGAGCTTTTTTTCCATCATAAGCTATTCCCAAGCCTGCAGCTTTTAACATTTCAATATCATTTGCTCCATCTCCAACAGCAACACATTGATCAAGGCTAATGCTATAAACTTGTGCCATATCTCTTAAAATCTGTGCTTTTCTTGCTGGGCCTACAATTTCCCCTATTACCTTGCCAGTAAATTTTCCATTTCTAACCTCTAGTTGATTGGCAAAGCCAAAATCTAAATTATATTTTTCTTTTAAAATATTAACAAAAAAATCAAAGCCACCACTAACTAAACCAACTTTAAGTCCTAGTTTCTTCAAAACCTTAGCAAAATCTACCACACCTTTACTTAAAGGCAGCTGCTTGGCCATGGCGATTGCCTTATCAACCCTTAGGCCTTCAAGTAATTTAACTCGCTCAATAAGAGCTTGGGGAAAATCAATGTCTCCATTCATAGCTGATTGGGTAATTTTTGCCACGTGAGCTTTTTTGTCTAATAAATCTGCTAGTTCATCAATTACTTCGGCATTTATAAATGTAGAGTCTACATCAAAGCAAACTAAGTTTTTATTTTTCCTGAAAATATTGTTTTTTTGAAAAGCAATGTCTATTTTGTTTTTATTGGCTAAAGACAGTACGGCCTGTTTACTACTAAGAAAGCTTTCTTGATTGAATCTATTTTCTTTTGGATGAACTGTAAACTCCACTCCAGAAAGAGATTCATTGGTTAAAGTTTTTATTTCAACAATATTTAATTTTTTATCAGCTAAAATCTTAGTTAACTTAGATAGAACTGGATGATTATGTAAATCTCCAATCATGGTTACACAAAAAGAATTCTTTAACCTTAAGGATTCATTATTTTGATCAGCAGACTGCAGACTTCTAATAGATAAATTTAATTCTTGCTCATTTACCCAGGATTTTATATTTGCAACAAAAGAATCCTTATTAACTAACTCCACTAAAGCAGACAAGTTTAAATTTCCATGTAATACACTTTGACCAATGTCTAAAATCTTGGCTTTATACTCTAAACATTGCTTTAACAAAAAGGCAGTTACCCCCGGCTTGTCTAACCCTGAAATATGAATTAATATTTTCTCGGTACTCATATTCATACAATATTATTATTCACCTATATTAAGTCAAAGATTTGATTTAAAAAATGAAAAAACTCTTAAACTTCTGAGTCATAATTAAATATATGGCTATATTTAAAAATTATTTGCTTATCTGCCTTTTCGCTTTACTAAGTATACTTGGGCGGACAAACTCAAACTACTTATATATCACTAAAAATACCTTGCTTTACTCTGAGCCTGATCAGAGATTTGGCCGGCCAGTTGCTCAACTTGTCCGAGGCTTGAAAGTTAGTGTGATGTTTTACAACACAGAAAAACCCTGGATTATGGTAACTACCCCCAAAGGACGAGAAGGATGGATACAGAAAAATGTTAGTTCTACAAAAATTGGCAGAGAACCCGTTGTAGCCAACCATCAGTACCAACCAAGAAAAAGCCTACAAATTTCACCTAAAGAAAAACCTCAAAACAATAGCGCCAGAGACATTGCCTCAACTAACTTACCAGATAAGCTTGATGGTGAAACTGATTTTCAATACTATAAAAGAAAATTAACTAGAACAAATCAAACTAGGACGAGAGCGAGAGCAAGAACAAGAACAAGACAAATTATCAAAGGACAATCTCAAAAAAGTTTTAAGAAATATAATAAAAATGAATGCGTTGGAGGAGAGTGCTTAAGTGATTTTTTTAGTTTTGCAGGAATAGAATATGCTAATCAATTAAATGTTGATGCAACTAGTGGTTTTGGATTCCAACTTGGTGCTGGCTATTATTTCTGGGATGATTTAGCCCTTGGACTTGTTTTTAACTGGAATAACTTCTCAGATGAAACCTCAGATTTTGGAATTAGCATCAGCAGAGACCCTACAAGAATATACTTTGGATTATTAACCAGATTCAATTTTGATCGATTTTTACTTGATAGTAGCCTTGGTTGGGAAAAAATGAATACAACTTTATTAGCAACCGATAGCTTGGGAAATCAAATACCAATTCCAGTAGGATGCTCTGGTTCAACCACAACTCAAACAGATTTTTCGGATTCTGCTATTGGAATTTCAATAACTCCGGCATATAGAGTAATTAAAATTAATAAAAATCTTGGATTAGACATATATGGGCAACTTTCAGCGACATTTTATGGCGGTAATACATTAATATGCGGACAAGGAGAAACCACCTTGGTTCAAGGATCTGCTGGAATTAGATTTAATCTCGGATTTTAAATCCCTAATTTTATTAAAAATCATTATTAACTCAGTAAGTTACGGATAGTTCAAAGTAAAGCTTGTTTGACATCAATATATATAATAGAAATTTCTTGCGGGATGGAGCAGTCTGGTAGCTCGTCGGGCTCATAACCCGAAGGTCATAGGTTCAAATCCTATTCCCGCAACCAATAATATCCCCAAAGATCTAAAAAGTGATTATCCTTAAATTGTGATAATATTTTTTTATGAAATATACTTTTGACCTTTTAAAAAAAATGCTAAGAATTTTTTGCCTAATTGCTTCACTATTTAGTTTTTATAACTATGGCTATACTTCAAAAATTAACCGAACTCTTTTTTCTGATAAATCAGCCATAAATTGGAATATGATTATTGAAAAAAACGGCAACCAAAAAATATTTTCTTCAAGTGAAATTAATTCCATGAAAAAAGTAGAACTAAGCCATTCACAATTAAATATAGAATGCGAAAAACCAAAAATTAAATATAACTATAAAGAAATAAAAAACTTCTATAACAATGGAGAAGAACAAGTAAGTTTTGGTTGCAAAATTGATGATACTTTAATTTCTTCAGACACAGTAAAATGTAGCAAAAACTATCCCACCCAAAAAGAATCTATATATGGAGACAAAAACAATCTATTTTTTAAGAATAATAAAAATACATTTAAAATCATAGTAATTTGTGTGATTAAATAAATCTTAAATTATTTAATTAAGCTTGAAGGTAAAAAAACCTTTCCACCCTTCAAAAACACCTAATACTCTTTTTTCGCTTGCTAAGTAATATAATTTTAAACCTTTGTATCCATGGAGCAAATTTCCCTCAAATGACTTAACAATAAAAGAATGAATTTTTTTGCTTTTACTTTTTAAAGATTTAGAAAGATATACATCGACAGGTGAAATAGTCATGTTTTTTATTTTTAAATTTATGACTAAATGACTTTTATCTGGAAGTGCAAAACCCCACCAATAATCATGATGAGATTTAAGTTCTTCAACACTTGTTCGTTGTTTAATTACTGGTAACCTGTAAGACGAAGATGACTTACCAGATTTAAACTCAAGAGAATCACTCCAAGATTTAAAAAGCTTGGCCGATTTTTCTTGGTATTTTTACACATTAGATAAATAATTATTTTTACTTTCTTGAAATTTAGGATCATCTATATGTGGACCAGTAGGCACTAAAGTGAATTCGGCAAAATTCACCAAGGAAAGAAGGGATGGATAATGTTTATTCAAACTACTTTTAGCAGTAAAGTTCCATATTTCCGCAGAAAAATCAGTTGGGGTAGATTCGTAGTGACCAAATAATTCTTGCTGATATTTTATCAAGAATCTTTTTTTATCTTTACTTATTACTACAGAATCCAGGCTAAAACTGTCGTAACCTCCAGAAAAAATGTTTACGGTTATAAAAAAACCTAGATAAATAAAATATAAATGTCTCATTACTAAATCATAAACAAGTAAATTGTTTTTTCAAATTAATTTTTATACCAAAGTGATTTTGATGACTTTTCTTATAAATAAAAAATTAAGGAAACACAGGCTCATTACAATAATTAGACCTATATTCGGAGGATATTCTTGAAATGGTAATAGTCACATTATCATTATTTGAAATGGCTCTGCTTGGAGTAAATTGATATACATCAGAACCATTAGTTGCAGAAATTTTTATTTCTTCATAACTAATCAATCCGTTGGAGCTACTAAGATAATTCAAGGTAAACCACGTAACTTACTAAATTAATATCTTAAAAAAAATTTAGGGTAAATTAATAACTAGTGAGAAATTTTTAAGCTTTTTACAAGCCAATTCTATCAATTTTATTACCTTTAATAGCGTTCTTTTCTAAAAATTCAATTATTTTTTCGGCGATATTTTTTCCTGAAGTTTTTTCGATGCCTTCTAGGCCAGGACTAGAATTCACTTCCATTACTACGGGTCCATTATTTGAACGAAGTAAATCTACCCCAGCTACTCCTAATCCCATTGCGAGGGCTGCTTTTACAGCCGTAGCTCTTTCTTCTGAAGTAATTTTTACTTTATGCCCAGATCCACCTCTATGAATATTAGACCTAAATTCACCTTCGGCACCTTTTCTCATCATGCTTGCAACAACTTTATCACCTATAACAAAACAACGGATATCTGCACCGTTAGCTTCTTTTACAAATTTTTGTACTAATATATTTGCGTTAAGTCCTCTAAAAGCCTCAATAACAGATTCTGCTGCTTTTTTAGTTTCGGCTAAAACAACTCCGATTCCTTGAGTTCCTTCAATTAACTTTATAACTAATGGCGCTCCCCCAGCAATTTGAATTAAACCCTGAATATCTTTGGTAGAATGAGCAAAGCCTGTAACCGGAAGCCCTATCCCTTTTTTAGCCAACAACTGTAGACAGCGAAGCTTATCTCGCGAGCGAGTAATTCCTTGAGATTTATTGATAGTATATATATTCATTGTTTCAAACTGACGGACTACCGCAGTTCCATAAAAAGTGTTACTAGCTCCAATTCTAGGAATAATTGCACCAATATCTAATAGGTCTTCACCATTGTAAATTACTGTTGGTTTTTTACTGGTGATGTTCATATAACACCTTAAATAATCTATAACTTGTACATCATGTCCTCTGGCTTTTGCAGACTCCACAAGTCGTCTTGTTGAATATAGTTCTTTGTTACGTGATAATACTAAAATTTTCATTTTTTTTTCCGTTTTTTCTTTCCAATGAGAAATGATTTTCCAGGATTTACTAGTAGAATATTTTTAATAGCATCACGGCCAAGCAACATTCTAAAACCCATTTCATCTCTATTAACAAGGGTCAATTTAATATTCCACATTAAAACTCCTAGTTTTATTTGGGTAACTATCACTGGCCTTAAAGTTATTTTACCTCCAGAATTTTTTACCAATTTTTTGTCAATAAGTTCTGCTTGTGCATGGATAATCTTTTTTGAATCTCTTTGTTGAGGATGAACTTTAAAGCTTACAAGTTTTTTTCTTCCACTCTTTAAAAATTTTATATCAAAAGCATGAAGAGCAGATGTTTTTGCTCCAGTATCAATTTTTGCTTTTATTTCTTTTATATTTAACTGAGGAATAGATAACCACTCCCTCCAACCAATTATAGTGGGTGGTAATTTAGCAAGATCATTATTAACTAATTTTCGATTTAATGTTTTTTTCAAAATATTACTCCTCAACTATCCACATAATCATCAAGCTCATCTGAGATTTGTTTAAGCACTTTTGGAGATTTAAATGTAGCAATATGAAATAAAGCATCTCCTTTATGAGCTAATGGCAGTAAACTTTGACCGATAATAATTCCCTCAGTATGAGCCTTAATGTAAAATTTATTATTAGCAAAAGAGTCTGAAATCAACCCAAGTTTTGTACCAGCATTTACAGTATCTCCAATCTTTTTTAATGACCTGTGGGAACCACCCTGTCCTGCTCTTACCCAATAACTAGATGAAGCCAAAAATACTTTTTTTCTAGTTGAGGGTTTTTTTATATCCTTTTTAATCATCCCAATTTTAGCCATAACAGAAAGTGTACCATTTAAACCATAACGGACAATATTTTCACTATAGCGCAAACTTTCCCCACCTTCATAAACTAAAACACGAACCCCAAGTGCGCTTGCAGCTTGCCTTAATGATCCCTCTCTAAATGGATCGTTCATAATAACTGGGGTACCAAAAGCCTCTGCTAATATCTTAGTTGTTTCGTCATCAATCATTGCTCTGATTTGAGGTAAATTTGTTCTATGATTCGAGCCTGAATGTAAGTCTATGCCGTAATCACATTTAGAAACTATTTCATTAAGAAATAAATTAGCTATTCTTCCACCTAATGAACCTTTAAAGCTTCCAGGAAAACATCGATTCAAATCTCGTCTATCTGGCAAATACCTCGAAAGAGCATAGTAGCCAAACACATTAACAATTGGAATTGCAATTAAAGTTCCATGAAGCTGAGATATCTTTTTGGAATTAATTAATCTTTTAACAATCTCAGTTCCAGCAACTTCATCTCCATGTATAGCAGCTGAGACAAATAAAGTAGGACCTTCTTTTTTACCCCGAATAACAGTAACAGGCATAGTTATTTCAGAAGAATCATAATGCTTACCAACCTTAATCTTGAATGATTTAGTGGAACCTGATTTAATTTCATTATTTGCAAGAATTAATGGAATTGCAGCACTATTTTTATACATATTTTACTACTCTTGAACAAAAATAATCAGATTGATTAAACAATAAGTAATACAAGAAACTTATAATTATCAACATGAATTATATTTATACTCTAGAAAGTTTAGTTCTACCCAGTAAATTTTATATATTTTTATTTATTTGCCTTTTCAGCCATTTAGACGAAATAATTGCTGGCAAGACTAAATATGGAGTAAACTTTTACTCAAGTAAGTATCCTTACAACATGCCTGTGCTTTGTTGGAATTATGGATATCCAATAATTACTGGTGTAATGTTCAGCCTTATTGTTGTCATTTGAAACTATTTTAATAAAAAAAATGGTTTTAAATATCACATAAAATCTAAATATATTATGTCAAAAAAGAAAGTTTACTTTAGTTTTAAAAGATAAAGAGTTTTCGAGCAAAGCTCGGTAACATCATCTAAAATAGTAACTAATTCATCTGCAGCATTTAAAGTGCTTTCTGAAAGTTCTTTTTGAAGCCCAGAAATATGCGATCTAAATTCTGCAAGTTCATTTTTAGAATTTTCCAAAGAATATTTTTCTTGCTTGGCTTTTTCAACTCCAATTTGAGCAAAGTCTAATTTAACATCATGCCCTAAAGCGGATTCAACAAAGCTATCAGTAGATACTTTATTTTGATTTAAAAATTGTTCATAGGTTATGTGATGTTGGGCAATACCTGTTGTCCAATGCCAAAGCCGTGCTTTAGTGTTTATAGTCATCATAAGTGATACTGATTTTTCAAGATTCATACTAAATATTATATCAGCTATTGATAAATATTTAAAGAAAAATGTACTTAAAGATCTGTTAATAATTTTATTTCGGTGATAAAAAACTTTAATAATATTTTAAAAACTCTCAATTCAGCCCAGAAAGGATAAGGTTTATATTTATCTACTATAAAAGCAATAAACAGAAATACTAATGTATGTAAAATTTTTTGATGACAACAAATTCCATTTCTCAATTAAGCATGTACCCACCATAATTAAGGATATTGTAATAACACCTAGTTGAGCACCTTTTATATTTAAATTTTTTTCCGGCAATACGATTAAGATAGCAGCTATACATTCTAAAAAAGGAATCGAGTATGCAAAAGATATTGAAGGCCAACCTGCTATGATTGTACCATCAAACTGTTTACTCACTCTCTTAGTAAACTCTGCAAGCTTTAGAAAACTAACTACTCCATGTATAAAATAACTTAAAGCAAAACCGTAAATATACAATATAGATGTCTATATAAATCCCTTGATAGTTTAATCCATTACTTTCCAATTGATCTACGAGATTTTTTTGCGTCAATAAACATTGCCTGTTCTTTTCGTAGTTCTCTAAAAAGAACTTTAAAAATCTCTTTTTTTGGGCTTACAAAAGGGGAAGAGATATTATCAGTTGACCCTAAAGTTGGACCATTGGCTATCGCAGAAATAGATTCTGAAGATATTGAATGTTTTTTTTGATAGGAAACTTTGCTACGGTGTTTTTTTTCACCTAACAAGTATCGAGTTAAAATAATTGTTATATTTAGGAAAATGAAGCATAGTTGTAAAATGAACATTATGTAGTCATGGCGTGTGTAAACATCGCCTAGCACCATCATAACTATAAAATCAAGTATATTAAAAATTGCCAACGATAAAAGTACTACATTAATGGCATATATAGTAAGCATGCCTGAATATTTAAACATTTTCTTTTTCAGTACTGACATCATTGGCAATTTCATTTTAGTTTTACCTATTTATTATTCTTTGAAGACAGCAGGCCAAATAGATAACCTACTGCTGCTGCCCCGAGGGCTGTATGCAGCGGGTATTTTTTAACAAATTCTACAGACTTTTCTGTTGCTTCCACTGTCGCATCACGAGTCTTCGCAGACAAGTCTTCAGCCGAATTCATAAATTCTTTTACGGCATTGCTGGACATATCGATTGCTTCATTTGTTCTCTTTTTAATTTCTTTAGTTGTAACCATTATAACCTCCTTAAAGTTATTCTATATTTTAAAATTTGTATATATTGATTTAGATTTCATCTTTATTACTAATTCTTCATAATTGCATCTAAAGTGTTAATATGTAACTCCATGTTAGGAATAAAATTATCCCTAATAAAGTTTTTAGCAACCACACTGAGCTCATCCGAAGCTATAGCATCATTATATTCCTTCAGACCATGTTTCTCGCCTTCTTTTAGAGCTTTTACTGCAGCAGTTTCACCAAACAGCTTTGCTGTACCTGTTACCCCCTTAGTAAAGACTCCCCAATATCCGCTATCTTTTGGTATATCAGCACCTTTATAGTCTGCATATACTTTTAGTTGTTTTAGAGCATCCTTGTGATTTTTACTTATCGTCTGCAACTTGCTTATTTCTGCTGGGCTATCAAGCTTATCTAAAACCTGGTTATAGGTTTCAATTGCTGACATCTCCCCTTGGATTAATGTCTCAAAGATGTTTTCTTCATGTTTATTCATTTTTTGTTTATTCATAAGTTATCTCCTTTTCTAACTATAATAGTATTAAAAAATAGCAATCAGTACTTCACATTCTTGTGTAATCTCTGTGAAGAAAACTACACAAGTTTACTATAAAGTTAATTAAGTTAACTTTTAGTCTTGAGACTCAATAAACAACTGTTAAGATACATATATATTGACTTTAATTAAAGCAACAGTCTTCAACTTATGAGGATTACCACATTAACATTTTAAGCAGAATAATTCAATAAAGTGACTTGAAGGAAAAGAAATGAACAAAAAGAAAATCGACGTACCAAAAATTAAAACTCCTAATCTACAGCAAAAACAGGGTGATGAATATATTCCTGGAAAAAATCCTAAAAAACGCAAAGATCCTAATACAGAATCACCTGAAAAAGAACTTCCACCTACAGATAAAAATAAAAATAATTCACCTATTGGTGATCCAAACTCTATAGATAAAAATCAAAGAAAATAACTAATGTAAACTTACCTCCATAAAATAAAAAATCTATAGTTTTTAATTTAAAAGGTTTTGGCCATTTTCTGATGCCTCAGCAAGTAACGCTTTTTCTTTGACATCGTTTACTTCATTGTTGAAATCTGGTGTTTTTTCAATTTTTTCATTGGAACTGGAGCTATTTGGCTTATCTGCATTAGCTTTTACAGACTGGCTAATATTATTAATTTCAAGTGGTGAAGCAAAAACGACTTCTCTAGCATCATCTGGCATAGAGATATTTCCTTGCATAAGACCAATTTTAATTCTTTGTAGAACATGAGATTTTATTTTTACCTTACTAAACTTAGTTGTATCAAACCAGAAATAACCTTTGAGGTTTACAGTAGATGAACCCAAAGCATCTACAGAAACTATTGGCTTAGGATCTTGAAGAATACTATGATTCATTTCTGTTAAATGTTTAAGTATAATAGATCTTGCTTCATCAATAGAATCATCATATCCAATGCCAACAGTAAAATCAGTTCTCATGTGTGGATTTCGGGTATAATTTTTAACTGCCGAACTAAAAACCAAAGAATTTGGAATAGTAACACTGTTTCCCTCGAAATCCATTAAGGTGGTACCCCGTGTAGTTACCGCTTGTACCACACCTTCGAATTCCCCAATTTCTACCACCTCTCCTCTTCTAAAAATATCTCTCATGCTAATCATAATTCCAGATAAATAATTTTCAAAACTGTTCTTAAAAGCTAAACCAAGCCCCAAGCCTAAAGCACCCGTTCCACCTAAAATTGTATAAGCTAAACCAGAGAGCCCACTTGCTCTTAGGGCGAAATAAATGCCGATTAAAAGTACCATTAATGACACAATATTAACCGCTGCTTGCGTTAATAGTTCATTAGATTTTTTGCCGCTAACAATTCTTCGAGTCAACTTCCTAGAAAGATAGGCTATAAAAAAAAAGAATAAAAGAATCCCTAAAGATGAAAGCAGATAAGGAAGAATTTTTTTTGATTTTTTTAAAATAAGATTTGCTTCTTGTTTAGCTGGCTCCACTACTGAAATAACCTCAGCTTCTACATTAGCTTTATCAATAGTTGCTACCACTCCTTCAGTTTGGCTAATAATATTTTTGATCCATTCTTTTTTTTCCTGGGAATTATATTTTCCATTTATAAGAACTAATCCTTCAGAAACATTAATTTGTAAAGAAGGAAACCAACCTGAGGCAGTTATAATTTTATTTAGTCGATCTTCAATTTTTTGATCTGCAACACTTTTTGGTACATTGATATTTTGGCAAACGCTATTTAAACTAACCAAACTTAAAATAAAAATAAAATATTTACTCATACTTCCCTTCCTTTTTAAAGTCATAACAATTAATTGCATAATTGGTTTAGTAAACCGTTCAATTAATATAAAAATAACATGTTTTTTCAGTTTTTTAATCATATTAAGAAAAAATTATACAAAAAATTAGATGAAACACATAGATTACGTTAGTTTTTAAGTATCTATGAATATTGATTTTAACATAAACAAAATCTGGACTCTATTATCTGACAAACTAGAAGCTTGGTTAGTACTTTTTATTAAAAGCTTACCCAACTTAGCTGCAGCTTTAATTGTTTTTTTCCTCTTCTGGGCCCTAGCAAAATATGCCTCAAAACTTTTCACCAAACTTTTAACTAAAATCACTTCACATATTGCCTTGCAAAACTTAGCCTCTTCAATGATATATATAGCCATATTTTCTTTAGGCATGTTTATCACCTTAGGAATTTTAAACTTAGACAAAGCAGTAACCTCCATTCTTGCTGGCGCTGGAGTTATTGGCTTAGCCTTAGGCTTTGCTTTTCAAGATATTGCCTCAAATTTTATTTCAGGAATATTTATAGCCTTTAACAAACCATACGCAATGGGGGACATAATCGAAACTGGAAAATACTTGGGCAGTGTCACTTCTATTGATTTAAGAACGACTACATTAACAACATTTCAAGGTCTTGAAGTTCTGGTACCCAACAGACTCCTTTTTACTGAACCTTTAACCAACTACACCCGTACGCCAATGAGAAGGATTGATTTACAAGTTGGAATTTCCTATGGTGATAACTTACAAAAAGTTGAAGATTTAATAGTATCTGATTTAGACCCATTACCAAATAGAATTAAACACGAGGAAATTTGTGTTTTTTTTCACAAATTTGGAAGCTCTTCAATTAATATGACAGTGCAAATGTGGGTTAAGTACTCCACACATAAACAGTTCCTCAAAACCCAAAGTGAAGCTATAAAATGTATAAAAGATATTTTTGACGAAAATAAAATCACCATTCCCTTCCCAATTAGAACTTTAGACTTTGGAATAAAAGGAGGTAAAACCCTAGACCCTACAATGATTCATCAAGAATTAGAAGATAAAAGCTAAAGATAGTTTTTATTATTTAGATAAAACATAGTGGTTCTAGAAAGGTAATGTTGTAAATGGAAAATAGTACTTTACGTCTAATAATATTTTTTCTTACTTTAATTTTATTAGCTATACTTGAAACTTATTTTTCATATAGAAAAAGAAACCTAAGAAGAAAAGATAGATGGCTTGGCAATATTGGCTTAATTGCTATCTCTAATATTATAATTAAAGCCCTTCTTCCCTTAGGTTTAATTCCTTTTGCTATTTATTTTCAGGAAAAAAGCTTGGGTGTATTTAATTTAATAAATATAAATATTTATTTAGAAATATTATTTTCTTTCATTCTATTAGATGGAATAATTTACTTCCAACATGTTTTATTTCACAAGATACCTTTTCTTTGGAAAATCCACAGAGTTCATCATGCAGACACTGATCTAGATGTCACTAGTGCTCTAAGATTTCATCCATTAGAAATTTTAATTTCAATAAGTTATAAACTCATTTTTATTTTTTTTTTAGGAATAGGACCAGTAGCTATTGTTTTGTTTGAGATAATCCTAAGCTCCATGGCAATGTTCAATCATTCAAATTTATATTTGCCTAAGAAATTAGAGGGATTTATGAGGCTGTTTATTGTAACTCCTCAAATGCACATTATCCACCATTCTGTAGACAGAAAAGAGTCTGATATGAATTATGGATTTAACTTGTCTATCTGGGACCGAATATTCAAAACCTATCAAAAGGAATTCCTCATAGAAGGAAAAATTGGCTTAAGTTATTATCGAACTAAAAAAGAACATGAGTTTAAAAAAATATTATTGTTACCTTTTAAAAATATCATTTCTAAAAGAAAGTAATTTTTAATTACCAAAAACCAATATAGAGCCAGTATCTTTTCCCTCAAATGAAATCAAGCTAATTGCTTAAATGAATCAGCGACGGAGAATTTCATTAATTTTTCCGTCTATTAATTCAGACACTTAAAATCCTTAAAAAGTGCTCACTCCATTTTTTTATGTCCCAAAATTTTAATTCTATATAAAATTTAGTTGTTAAAATCAGATAAATACGAGAGGATTGTCTAGTAGATTGGATATAAAATGATAAGGCAATATTTAAAGTTTTTTACTGATTTTTTATTGAACATTAAGTCAAGCTATTGGTTTATCCCAGCCGTTTTAACTGCTCTATCAATAGTGCTTTCTTTTTGCATGGTTCAAATTGATCTTGTCCTTGGTGAAAAATGGATGAGGGGCTTTGATTTTCTATATTCTACTAAACCAGCTGGTGCTCGAGCTTTACTTTCAACAATTTCAGGCTCGATGATTACAGTTGCTGGGGTGGTTTTTTCAATGACTTTGCTGTCAGTCTCACATGCAAGTGCACAAATTGGCCCACGTATTTTATCAGGGTTCATGAACACAACCGGTAGTCAGTATACATTAGGAACTTTTATGGCTACGTTTGTGTACTGTATATTAACCTTAAGAGTAGTTCATGGAGAAATTGCTTCAACTGAAAACTATGAAACAGTTTCCTCATTTGTCCCGCATTTTTCAATTCATGTGGCAGTCTTAATGGCAATTTTAAGTGTTTCATTTTTAATTTATTACATTCATTATGTTCGACAAACGATCAGCACTACAGCAGCAGTTTGTCGGGTAGGAGATCAGTTTCTTAAATATATTGATAGTCATTTCCCCAAAAAAGTTGGTGACCAACCTGGTTTAAAAACTGCGTCTGCAGCAGATTTACCAGCTGATTTTGAGTCTAGAAAGAAGCCAATCTTTTCTAACTCAAAAGGGTTTTTTAGGTATGTTAATCATGAAGGTTTAGTGAATTTTGCTTCTAAAGAAAAAATTATTGTTGAATTATTAAAAAAGCCAGGTGATTTTATATCACTGAGACTCCCTATTGGCTACAGTTACAATGTAAAGTTGGATAATCTAGAGAGTGTCCATTTAAAAATCACTAATACTCTAGTTATTGGTGAAGAGCGGAACCCCAGTCAAGATATGTTATTTCCTGTGGACCTACTAATCGAGATGGCAGTTAGAGCTCTTTCCCCAGGAGTTAATGATCCCTATACGGCAATTGAATGCATTAATCAGCTGGAAGTGGGATTAGTGGAATTAGCATTAGTTAAAAAACCTGAGCCATATCGTGTAGACGAGCAAAGAAATCTTAGATTAATTTGTATATCTGATGGATTTGAAAGCATATTAAAACATGTATGTGTAAGGCTTATTCCCTACGTCATTACAGAGTCAATAACTAAAACGTATTTTGCCGAATTTCTTGATAGAATAGCAAGTTCGGGAATTTCTGAGCAACAAACTGAGTTAGTAAAAAGTCAAATTGATTGGATTAAAAATTTAAGCTGAGTTTTTTTATGCTATCAAATATAGCTCTTGTAGTTAGTAATTTATGGAATCTTTTGAGTTAAGAAAAAACCGGCTTACCCATTGTTTTTTATTTTTTTAACGTCTTTATTTGCCTCAGCAGAAGAACCTCCAATTCTTAAAAGGCATCATATTTTTCAGCCACTTTTAAACAAGGTGGCATCATGATCTTCTCTTACTTATCGTGCTATGCTCCTTTAATTATAAGACTAGCAATATTAACTCTAATTATTGGAATATGTTCTTTGGAAAATACTTCGACGGCCACTTTATTAATTTCATCTTTTTATTTTTGAAAATCAATTTCATTTATAGCTCAACTCTTATATGGTCAAGCAATCATAATCATCATATAAAAAATTAAATCTAGAGTATTAACGTCTAACAATTATCCAAATAGCGTGGATGATTCCAGGCACATATCCAAGAATAGTTAACAAAATATTAATCCAAAAATGTTTTCCCAATCCTTCTTGCAAGAATACACCAAGAGGTGGAATAATAATAGCGATCAAAATTCTTAAAATATCCATTAATACATTTTACCTCTATTTTACAATAAAATCTACAACCAACCTCTAATTTAAACTTCCTTTTTTTGCCAAATTTAATTTTTTAAATAAATATTCAATGTAAAATGTCAAAAAATAAGAAAATCTTAGTAAACCAAACTTAATCGGAATCGATCCATAACATCAACTACAAAAAAATTGAATTTTATCTATTATAAGCTATCTTTTTTTTTAATCTGCTTTATCTTGTAGACTGATAGCCAGAAAAACTAAGGAGATTAAATTGAAATTCCAAACATTAATAACATTAACTCTTATATTTATAACTTTTTCTTGTACAGATAAAGTCAAAGAAAAAAATCTACTTATAACTGCTGATGGCTCTAGTACTGTGTTCCCAATTACTGAAGCTATCGCTGAAGAATACATGAAAAAAAATCATGGTTCAAAAATCACTATTGGTATTTCAGGAACTGGTGGAGGATTTAAAAAATTCTGTAAAGGTCAAACATTAATAAACAATGCTTCAAGATCTATAAAAGAAATAGAACAAAAGCTATGTAAATCAAACAATATTAAATATATTAAAATCCCAGTAGCTTACGATGGAATAACAGTTGTTATTAATCCAAAAAATACTTGGGCAACAAAATTAACAACTACACAACTAAATTTATTGTGGCAAAATGATTCAAAAATAATAACTTGGAATCAACTTGATCCAAGCTGGCCCAAAAGAAAAATTAAACTATTTGGACCTGGTCCTGATAGCGGTACTTTTGATTACTTTACTAAAGTAATCAATGGAAAAAGCGGATTAAGTCGCTCAAACTACAGCCACAGTGAAGATGATAATATTATTATTCATGGTGTTAGCAATGATGTCGATGCAATTGGATACTTCGGCTATGCTTATTTTATAAACAATACTGAAAAAGTCAAAGATGTAGCGATTAGTCACAAAGGATCAGATTATATAAAATCAAACGGAGAAAATATTCTAAAAAACATTTATAAGCCTCTTTCAAGACCAATTTATATTTACGCAAACAAAAATCAAATAATTGAAAACATACAATTCAAAAAATTTATAATATTCTATTTAAAAAGCGCTGAAGAACTAACTCGTCAAGTTGGATATGTGAATTTAGATAATAATGAATATAAAAAACAAGTAACAAGTATTGAGATGTTTGAGCCAAAAGTGATCAGATAATTGTATGTTAACTAAGCAAAAAATTGATTGTTACATCAAAATTTCGCTTAGAGCATTTTTAATCCCAAGTATTGTTTGCACATTATTTACTATATTATTTTTAACCAAGGAATCTTTACCTTTTTTTGCAGAAGTAAACATCATAGATTTTTTATTCGGTAGAAGTTGGCAACCATTAATTGAACCAAGGTCTTTTGGAGTTATCCCTTTAATTATAGGGACTATGCATATTGTAATAATATCTATTTTATTTGCACTTCCTGTAGGTATTCTCACAGCAATTTATTTAAGTGAAATTGCTTCAAAAAAACATCGTAAATTTTTAAAACCAATTTTGGAACTTCTTGCAGGAATCCCTTCAGTGGTATTTGGATATTTTGCATTAATCACCCTGACTCCAATTATTAGAATTATATTTCCTCAAGTAGAAGCTTTTAACTCTCTTAGCGCTGCCATAGTTGTTGGAGTAATGATATTGCCTTTGATAACTTCTCTTTGCGATGATGCCTTACAAAGTTTACCAAAATCTATAAAAGATGCCGCTTATGCACTAGGCTGTACTCAATTTGAAGCTGTTTTTTTTATTCAACTGCCCGCTGTTTTAAAACAAATCAGTGCCAGTATATTATTAGCAATATCCAGAGCTATTGGAGAAACCATGGCTGTTACCTTAGCTGCTGGCGCCACTCCAAGCTTACATTTGAATCCATTAAAAAGCATTCAAACTATGACATCATTTATAGTTCAAGTCTGTCTTGGTGATGCATCAAGTGGCACAGTTGAATATCATAGTTGTTTTGCAGTGGCATTACTATTATTCATAATCACATTTTTTTTTAACGGGCTTGGAAAATTATTAATAAGAAAAGCAAATAATTATGACTACTAGAAAGCTCCAAAATAAACTATTTGTAATGTTTTCCAAGACATGTTGTTTGTTATGTATTTTTATTTTATTATTTTTAGTAATCACAACATTAATACGTGCGATCCCTGAGTTATCATTTTATTTTTTAAATAGCTACCCTTCTCGTTTTGCTAATAAAGCTGGAATTAAAGCTGCACTTGTAGGAAGTTTTTATCTAATTGGCCTAACTTCATTAATCGCCTTACCAATTGGAGTATTAAGCGCATTATACCTTGAAGAATATTCAAATAAAAAAAGTATTATCAAAAAAACATTAGAACTAAACATCTCTAATCTAGCTGCAATGCCATCTATAGTTTACGGACTTGTGGGATTAGCTTTATTTGCTAGATTCTTAAACCTTGGCACAAGTTTGTTAACAGGATCACTAACATTAAGCTTATTGATCCTTCCAATTATAATCGTCAGCACGCAAGCAGCATTAAAAACAGTTCCAAAGTCTGTCACATTAGCAGGATACGCCATGGGTGCTCATAAATATCAAGTTGTTTTTGGTTTACAACTACCTTATGCAATGACTGGAATTTTAACCGGAATAATTTTAGCAATCTCACGTGCAATTGGAGAAAGCGCACCTCTTATTATAGTTGGAGCAGTTGGTTATGTTAGCTTCTTGCCTACGAGCCTTTTTGATTCCTATACTGTATTACCAATTCAAATCTTTAACTGGGCAGGACGACCAAATGAAGATTTTCATAACAGATCAGCAGCCGCCATTATAGTTTTATTACTTGTACTACTTAGTTTTAATTTGGTAGCCATTTATTTAAGACAAAAATCTTTAAGGAACAAAAAAATATGAATTTGTTAACTGAAACATTACTAGAATGCAAAAACGTAAATATTTTCTATGGTAAAAAACAAGTTTTACATGACATAAATCTAAAATTTCCTAAAAATAAAGTTACTGCGATAATTGGACCTTCTGGATGTGGAAAAAGTACACTTCTGAGATGTTTCAATAGAATGAATGATTTTACAGATGGATTTAAGTTACAAGGGCAAATAAAATTCAAAAATTTAGATATTTATGACAAAAATACAGATGTACCAAGGCTTCGCAAAAATGTTGGGATGCTTTTTCAAAAACCAAACCCATTCCCAAAATCAATATATAAGAATATAGTTTGGGGTCCAAAAATAAATGGATTCAAAATGAATTATGATGAATTGGTAGAAAAATGCCTTAAAAAAGCTGCCCTCTGGGATGAAGTGTATGATCGGCAACATGAATCTGCTCTGGCTCTTTCAGGGGGGCAACAACAAAGACTTTGTATTGCAAGAACCATAGCTTTAAATCCTGAATTTATACTAATGGATGAACCATGCTCTGCTTTAGATCCAAAATCAACTAATAAAATAGAAGCATTAATAAAAGAACTTTCACAAAAATATACCATTATAATTGTTACTCATAACATGCAACAAGCAGCTCGTATTTCAGATAACTGCCTGTTTCTCCTTAGTGGTAAAGCAATAGAGTTTGGAGACACACAACAATTGTTTAACTCACCCAAAAACCCAAAAACTAAAAATTATATTGACGGCTTATTTGGCTAATTTTTTTGTTTAAATTGTCCAAAATTTGGTTGTTCAAATCATAGAAATACGAAAATATAGACAAATACTTGGGGAAATCTGAAGTCTTTCAGAGGACCTTAAGATTTGTTAAGAAAAATTTATTTTATATAAAATAAATTTATGTGATACTGTAAAGTTGTAGGTGAATAACACCCTGAATTGGAGTTATATATGAAATTTATATCAATCATGATTTTCACAATTTTTTCAGCAGTGTCCTTCTCTGCAGATTTTTCAGCACAAAGATCAGAGGCTATACTTGCATTCTTAAATGATGGAAATGTGCAAGCAGCTCATCAAAAAACTCTTAATCCATCTGAACTTGGTTCAGTAAATGCAATATTAGAAGACTTTTCTAGTTGTAATATTTCGATTAACGGCTGCATGACAAAGTTTAAAGTTGCTCAAGCACTTCAAAATGGAGACAGAATTGGAGCATATCTTATTACCGCAACTGTCAGCATATTAATTGACGGGAATTCTGATAAAGTTATTTCTGTTTCGAATTTTAAAACCCTAGGACGATAAGAGAAATAAAGCGCCTGATAGCCATACCAAATAGCAAATATAAAGACCAGCGCCTCTAAGGTGCTGGTCTTTATATTTTCAAGAATCCCCAAGTTAACCCATATCCTCAACTAAAAAATACTTAGTATATTCTTAGGAATCAATAAAGGTTTAGCTGACCCTTCTATTAGGCCTTAGCTTTTTCATTATCTTTAGCCGGCTCTGTTTCTAGTAATTTCTGAAAAAACCCGGGTTTTGATTCAGAAATGGCTATTTTTTTAGGTTTTGAGCACTCTACCTTAGGCACTGCAACCCTCAAGACTCCGTCACTTAACTCAACCTGAATATCTTTGGTGTCAATTACCCTATTAAATGTAAACAGCCTTTCGAATTCTAGGCCAGACCTACATTGACGAAAACTCACAGCTTTCTCAGAATTTAATGTGAGCGCACGTTTGCCCTTAATTGTTAGGACACCTTCGTCTTTAGCCTCAATATGAATGTCTTCTTTCTTAAAGCCTGGTAAATCTAGACTTAAGAGATAATGATTTTTGGTTTCTACAAAATCACTTTGTGGGGTAAACACTCTATCATCATCTGGAATCCAATGAACTAAATTTGCGGGTAGCCGAAATAGAGAGGATGCCTCTCTATCAATCTCGTCAATTACTGAAAATTTATCCCAAAGGTTATTAGTTGTTATCCAGTTTATTCTTTTTTTCATTTTGAAGTCCTCCTTTCAAAAGTACTTACATTAAGAATGTAGGTTCTTTTCTTTTAAAATCAAGACCTCAAATATGATGCTTTGTGACAAAAATTTTACTATATTTAAGGTTCTTCCCGGTTGGTGGTGGGTAGCACAGCATAAATAGTATGAAAGAGAGTAAGGCATAGCATCTCTAGATCTGTAATTATTAAAATTGAAACTATTCAGTAATTTCAGACAAGGAGAAAACTAT
>Ga0209187_1000845_pt1 | contig 43571 bp, 33 predicted proteins | sample BantaG_FD_187430 | JGI IMG/M metagenome (GOLD analysis project Ga0209187, IMG submission 187430) | Marine algal microbial communities from Bantry Bay, Ireland - BantryBay_4 metaG (SPAdes) (version 2) | ecosystem: Host-associated > Algae > Red algae > Unclassified | place: Bantry Bay, Ireland...
GTGAATAATAAGTACACTCCAGGTGGCCAACTGAGACGCCTATTAGAGGCACGCGCCAATGGATCTAGGTACTTTACGATCGCTAAGAATGTTTCTTTTGAAAAAAAGAATCAGATATCAAAGTTTCCCATTTTTAAACGAGGGAGGCATGGTGGTGGCTTGATCGTAGAGCGTGTACTGAAAAGAGAAATGCCATTTAATTTGTTGGCCAAAAGAACGATTGGGTATTCTAGTAGAGAAGGCGCGAATGACGTTGGGATCGAAGGAGCTTTTGATAGCTTTTTGGCAGGGACAGATGGTCAGCGACTTACCCTTAGAGTAAGTGAAAAAACGAGAATTCCGATTAACGAGAGTGCAGAAATACAACCTGAAGATGGTTCTAATGTGCGTACGACCCTAGATATTGGAATGCAAGATGTAGCTGAAAATGCCTTGATGTCAGCCTTAAAACATCATAATGCGCAAAGCGGGTCTGTCATTGTGATGGATGTCAATACAGGGCAGATTAAAGCGCTAGCAAATCTTGAAAAAACAGAAGGTGGGTATTGGGAAACATTTAACTATGGTGTCGGAACTAATATTGAGCCAGGTTCAGTGTTGAAATTAGCTCCTGTGATGGCTCTCCTAGAAGATGGTAAAGTAGATATATATGACAACATTCCGATTTACAAAGGAAAGACTACTTTCTACGATCAGGAGATGGTGGATTCCTCACCAAAGAGTTTTGATTTGGATTCAACCTCCTTGTTAAACGCTTTTGCTATCTCCTCCAATGTGGGTATTGCTTCATTGACTTCTAAATATTATCAAGGCACAGATAAAGGAGGAAAGATAAAAGCTAAGCAACTGATCAGAAGATTTGAACAATTTAATATTACTTATCCTACAGGAATAGAAATAGTAGGGGAGCCTGATCCGCATATCAAGGATCCTGAAGCAGGGATAAAAGAATGGTCGGGTTTGACTTTGCCTTGGATGTCTATTGGATATGAGATGCAAATGACACCATTACAGATTCTGGCTTTTTACAATGCAGTTGCCAATGATGGAAAATATATGAAACCGTATTTGGTTTCTGAAATATTCAATAAGGATTGTGTTCAAAAGAAGTTTGGACCGACAGTACTCAATCAAAGTATTGCTTCTGAAAGCACAATAGAAAAAGCGCAAGAATTATTAGCTGAGGTAGTTAGATCTGGAACAGCAAGAAAATTGAAAAGTCCAAAGTATGATTTTAGTGGAAAAACGGGTACCGCACAAATAAACTATAACGTTCGAAGAAAACGGTCTCATAAGAAGGTAGGCTACCGATCTTCTTTTGTCGGCTATTTTCCAGCGAAGCAACCCAAATATTCTTGCATAGTAATCATTACTGATCCAAAACAAAATGGAATATATGGAGCGGATGTAGCGGGACCAGTATTTAGAGATATCATGGATAATGTATTTTATCTAAAACCAGAATTGCACTTGGCTTTGAATGATTATAAAAAGCCAAAATTAGAAAATAAAGATTTGCCTTCCGCATTTGCGGGTAATCTAGAAGATATGAAGTTGGTGCTAAACACTTTGAAAGTACCTTATATAGTAGACTCCAAGGAAGAAATGATGACTACTTCAATAGTTAGAAATGATTCTATCTTCTTGATCGATAGACCGAAAGGTGAAAATCTCATACCAAATGTGGTAGGGATGGGTGTCCGAGATGCATTGTATGTCCTCGAAAATGAAGGAGTACAAGTAAAGTTCAAAGGAAAAGGAAAGGTGAAGAAACAATCGATTCGACCTGGAACGAGAATAGCAGGACAGACTATTCATTTGACATTAGGATAATATGCAAAGACGCAAATGGGATATTGAAGAATTACTATTGGGAATAGATGTGGTGAAAAAGTATTTGCCACAACAATCCTTTATAGATAATATCGCTTTTGATTCGAGAGAAGTAAATAATGATAGTCTATTTGTCGCAGTCAAAGGACAACAAACAGATGGACATAAATACATCAGTCAAGTTATCGACAAAGGAGTCAAAGTACTTATAGTTGAAGATTGGCAAGAGGATATATCGAAAGATATAATACAAATACAAGTAAAGCAAAGTGCAAAGGCATTGGCTATCCTGGCTTGTAATTTTTATGACAACCCTTCGAGGAAATTAAAACTTACCGGGGTTACAGGAACAAATGGTAAATCAACTATTGTCAGTTTACTCAAGCAATTGTTTGATGGACTAGGATACAAAACGGGTTTGTTATCTACGATCAATAATGTGGTTGTAGATAAAATATATACATCCACCCATACGACTCCTAATCCAGTCATGCTAAATGAATTGCTTGATAGGATGGTCAAAGCGGGATGTGAATATGCTTTTATGGAAGTTAGTTCTCATGCGATCGATCAGGAAAGAACAGCAGGATTGGATTTTGACATAGCGGTTTTTACTAATATCTCCCATGATCACTTAGATTATCATGGTGATATGAAAACATACATAGCGACTAAAAAACGCTTATTTGACAATTTAAAAAAATCTGCATACGCCATCGTAAATCAGGATGATAAACGAGGTAAAGTGATGGTGCAAAATACAAAGGCGATCGTGAAAACTTTTGCCTTGCAAAGTATCGCTGATTATAAAGGTAAGATCATTGAGCAAGATCTAGTGGGCACCCTGATCAATATAAATGGTCAAGAAATACACAGTAGAATAGTAGGCAGATTTAATGCTGAAAATATGCTTGCTGTTTATGCCTGTGGAGAGCTTAGCGATGTTGCGCCGTATGAGTTGCTGATGCAAATGAGCAATTTGAAAGCAGCAGAAGGGAGATTTGAATATGTAATTGACAAATCTCGGGCTATTACTGGTTTGGTAGATTATGCACATACACCCGACGCTTTAAAGAAAGTGTTGGAGACTATCATTGACATAAAAAATAAATCTGCAAGGATTATCACGGTAATAGGCTGTGGTGGAGATAGAGATAAAACCAAGCGACCCAAAATGGCTAGCATTGGAGCTGAGCTAAGCAACCAGCTGATCTTGACTTCAGATAATCCAAGGAGCGAGGATCCAATGCAAATATTGCGAGACATGGAACAGGGTTTAGATGCAGACGAAAAGCACGAAGTGCTGACAATCGAAGACCGACGAACAGCGATTAAAATGGCTTGTAAGTTGGCAAAGACAGGAGATATAATTCTGGTGGCTGGAAAAGGGCACGAAAAGTATCAAGAAGTAAAAGGAGTGAAAACTCCATTTGATGATAAAGAAATTCTTAAAGTAGAATTGAAAATATAATTGGTAATCCCAATAAAGAAGTATAGTAGTGGAGGGACTATTATCATTCTCAGATCGGGCAGCTGGACCAAGAATCATTATGATTCTTGGTTCTGGCTGACTTTTAAAAAAATGAACGACATCATAAATGCTTTATTACTTATTTGAATATCTGGCAAGCCATTTTGATTTTGGCGGCGAAAATTTATATAAGTTTTTGAGCATCAGAGCAGGTTTGTCTTTCATCCTTTCCTTAGTGATTTCGATTCTATTTGGAAAAGGTATTATCAATAAATTGAGAAAATTACAGATTGGTGAGACGGTAAGAGATCTTGGCTTAGCAGGTCAGATGGAAAAGCAGGGAACGCCAACTATGGGTGGTATTATCATAGTACTGGCGATAGTGATTCCTACTTTGCTTTTAGCGAAGATCTTTAACATCTATATTTTGACGATGATTATAGCAACTCTTTTTATGGCAGCTATAGGATTTGCGGATGATTACATCAAGGTCTTCAAAAAAGACAAAAAAGGCTTGCACGGGAAATTTAAAATCTTGGGTCAAGTCATACTTGGGGTATTTGTTGGAATCGTGATGTTGACTAGTAATGACATATCAGTTGTTATGCAAAACGATCAGGCTCAATCTGAAAACTATAGTATAGTTGATACTTATGTGGCGAAAAATCCTTTAAACGTAGAGGAGAAAATAGAATATGCTTCGGTAAAAACCACCTTGACAAATATGCCCTTTATGAAGGGGAACGAATTGGATTACAGCAGACTGCTTTGGTTTTTGGATGCAGACACGGCTAAGAGATTTGTTTGGGTAATTTTTATACCAGTTGTCGTTTTGATTGTAACAGGTGTTTCGAATGGAGCGAATTTGACAGATGGAATTGATGGATTAGCAACGGGGACGTCAGCCATCATAGCAGCAACGATTGGGATATTAGCTTATTTGTCGGGTAACGTGATTGCAGCAAATTATCTGAATATTTTATACTTGCCACATACGGGTGAGTTGATGGTATACGCTGCAGCATTTATAGGAGGTTGTATTGGATTTTTATGGTACAACTCATTTCCTGCTCAAGTATTTATGGGGGATACAGGAAGTTTGATGCTTGGAGGAGCTATTGCTACTATGGCGATATTGATTAGAAAAGAATTATTGATACCGATACTATGCGGAATATTCATGATAGAAAGTCTATCCGTGATCATGCAAGTATCCTATTTTAAATATACAAAGAAGAAGTACGGTGAAGGAAGGCGCATATTTTTAATGAGTCCAATTCATCATCACTATCAGAAAGTCGGAATACCCGAACCTAAGATAGTAACCAGGTTTTGGATTATAGGTTTGATGTTGGCTGCATTTACCATCATTACACTTAAAATCAGATAGCAGAATAAACACTATGTCATCATTAGGAAAATCAATACGCTCAGAATTGAGAGGGGATACTGCCATCTGGCTGATCACCATTGTATTGGCATTGGTTTCCATACTAGCTGTTTATAGCTCTACTGGGAGTATGGCGTTCAGAGTGAAGAATGGAAATACGGAATTCTTCTTAATGAAGCATATGATGATCGTGACGGTAAGTTTTATCATCATGTATATCATGTATAAGATACCGTATGAAAATTATAAGAAGTGGGCACCCTTTTTTCTAGCTCTCTCGATACCCATGCTGATTTATACTTTGGCACAAGGAGAGGACATAAATGATGCCCGTAGATGGATAGCAGTTCCGTTTATTGATTTGACATTTCAGACTTCGGATTTTGCAAAGCTTGCTCTGATTACATACATAGCCAGTGCTATTGGTTCAAAGCAAGAATACATAGATGATTTTGCGACTGCCTTTAGGTCAATCTTGTTCCCCATATTATTAATATGTTGCTTGATTGCTTTAGCAGATTTATCCTCTGCCATCATACTATTTGTTACTTGCTTCATCATGATGTTTGTAGGTAGGGTGAATTGGAAATTCTTAGCACTGTTAGTTTTTTCAGGAATAGTGCTTTTTGCGATACTCATTATCATCAGTCAGTTTGTGCCTGATTTTTCTAGAGTAGATACTTGGACTTCAAGATTGAATGAGTTTTTATTGAATTCAGAGGGGGGGTACCAAGTGCAACAATCTAAGATTGCGATCGCGAGTGGAGAATGGATAGGAGTGGGACCAGGTAATAGCACACAAAGAAATTTACTTCCGTCTCCATTTGCGGATTTTATATATGCTATCATCACGGAAGAGTATGGTTTGATAGGAGCGGTGATTATGATAATAATGTTTTTATGGTTATTTGCTAGAGTGACCATTTTGGTTAAAAAAAGTGAAAAGGCATTTGGGGCCATGTTAGCCGTAGGGTTTGCCACCTGTTTGACAGTACAAGCATTTGTCAACATTGCAGTATCGGTACATTTATTACCTGTGACTGGAGTGACTATGCCGCTAGTGAGTATGGGAGGGACATCCTTCATCTTTGCTAGTATGATGATAGGAATTATTCTAAGCGTGAGTAGACATATAGAGTCGATTCACGATTAGGAATAAATTATAAAAATTTTTGAGTGCAAAGAAGATAATAATAAGTGGAGGAGGAAGTGGAGGACATATATTTCCTGCCATATCCATAGCGAATGCATTAAAAGAGATTGATGCGAATATTGACATATTATTTATTGGAGCGCAAGGTAAGTTAGAAATGGAAAAAGTTCCGAAAGCGGGATATACCATTGAAGGGCTGTGGATTAGTGGCTTTCACAGAAAGAGAATGTGGAGAAATATACTTTTCCCATTCAAATTGATTAGTAGTCTTTGGAAAGCGAATAGTTTGTTGAATGCCTATAAACCAGATGCAGTTGTTGGTGTAGGAGGATTTGCAAGTGGACCTACGCTCAGAATGGCAAGCGCGAGGGGAATCCCAACTTTGATTCAAGAGCAAAACTCTTACGCAGGAGTTACAAACAGACTCTTGTCTAAGAAAGTGGATCGAATATGTGTAGCGTACCCAAATATGGATTCAACTTTTCCAGCAGAGAAAATTGTGTTTACAGGTAATCCTGTTAGATCATCAATTTTAGAATTAAATGTAGATAGAGAAGAGGCGAGTGAATACTTTGGTTTTGAGGCAAAAAAATCTATCCTACTGATGGTGGGAGGTAGCTTGGGGGCTTCGGCTTTTAACAAAGCCATGAAATTGAATACCGCGTTTTTTGAGGCGCATCCAGACATCCAAATATTATGGCAGTGTGGATCGCTTTATGAAAATGAATATAAAGATTGTGCAACGGCACAATTACCGAATGTACAAATGAGTGCATTTATTGACAGAATGGATTTAGCTTATAGCATGTGTGATGTTATTATTTCAAGGGCGGGTGCAGGAACGATATCTGAGCTTATGGTCATTGGAAAACCAGTTATACTGGTTCCATCGCCTAACGTAGCGGAGGATCACCAAACCTACAATGCAAAAGCACTGGTCGACAAAGGAGCTGCTTTATTAATCCCTAATAAGACAATCGATAAAGCCTTGTTTCCTGCCATTGAACAGTTGTTGAATGACTCTGATAAAAGAAGCGATTTAACCACAAAGATGAAATCCTTAGCTATCACAGATGCCGCTGAAGTTATAGCGAAAGAAGTATTAGAATTGGCTCGCAAATATACGCAGCCATGAAAGTGAGCAAACTTAAAAATGTATACTTCTTAGGTATTGGAGGCATTGGCATGAGTGCCCTAGCAAGGTACATGCAAACCAATGGAATCAATGTCTACGGCTATGACAAGACAGCTACTAAGCTAACCAAGACTTTAGAAAAGTCGGGCATGAAAATTCACTACCATGAAGATGTGGATTTGATACCGACAGATCTTGACCTGATTGTTTATACTCCGGCCATACCGGATAGTAACCAGGAAAAGAAATATTTATTGAAATCGGGAATACCCTTTAAAAAGCGAGCTGAAGTGCTTGGTTGGGTTTCCAATGAAAGAAAGATCTTAGCAGTAGCTGGAACACACGGTAAGACTACGACTTGTTCGATACTGACACATGTCCTCAAAATAGGAGGGGTAGATTGCAATGCATTCTTAGGAGGGATTGCGATGAACTATAAATCCAATTTTGTAGCGGGTAAAAGTAAGGTAGTGGTAGTAGAAGCGGATGAATATGATCGCAGCTTTTTACACTTATCACCATATGCAGCGGCTATCACTTCGATGGATGCAGATCATCTAGATATTTATCAAGATGCGAAGCAAATGAAAAGTAGCGGTTTTAATGCTTTCTCTAAAAGAATAAAGAAAGGCGGACATTTATTTTTAAATGAAGGACTACAACTTAGAAAGCCAAACGGTGTAAGTAAGCGTCACTATGGAGTGGTCAAAGCAGAGATTCAGGCTCGAAATATCAAGGTCAAAAATGGATACTTTTATTTTGATTTTTGTGATGGTAAAACGGTTTGGAAAGATTTGAAGTTCACTTTGCCTGGAGTTCACAATATTGAGAACGCAGTGGCCGCCATTAGTTTGGCAAGATTAGTCAAGGTGAAAGAGGCAGAGGTGCGAAAAGCATTAGCAAGCTTTAAAGGCATAAAGCGAAGATTTGAATTCATAATTAGAAAAAGAGGATTGACCTATATAGATGATTATGCGCACCATCCAACGGAAATAGTTGCCGCGATAAATGCAGCGCGAATGCTTTATCCTGAAAGAAAGTTGACGGGTGTTTTTCAACCTCATTTATATAGTCGAACCAAAGATTTTAAAATAGGTTTTGCCAAGGCTTTGGATTTACTGGATGAAGCGATACTGTTACCCATTTATCCAGCCAGAGAAAAACCGATAAAAGGTGTAACAAGCAAATCTATTTTTGATTTGATGAAATCAAAAAATAAAAAAATAGTAAAAAAAGAAAAACTCTTAGAGTTTATTAAAAATAAAAAAGTAGATGTCCTCATGACTCTTGGGGCAGGAGACATTGATACCGAAGTTCAAGGCTTAAAAAATGCCTTGGCGTAGTTAATAGTAGAAATGAAAAAAAGCAAAGCAAATATTAATTCAGCAAAAAAAGTAAAGCAAGTATTGCTTTCGCTGCTGGGTATAGGTTTGTTTGCACTCTTGGTAACTGGAGCGATCAGCATTAGAAATAAAAACTCTTCAGTGATTATTATCAATATTGATAAGCTTGGAGAAAATAAGAGTATGCTAGTCGAAAAAGATATCAAGAATATCTTAGAGAGAACTTATGGATTTGATTTGGTCGGCGTACCTATCAATGAAATAGATGTACTTTCAGTGGAGACCTTGTTGAATAATGTGCCGCATATAAAAGATGCGAATGTATATATAGATGCTTTAAATAAGGTGCACGTCGAAGTAATGCCACGAAAAGCGATCTTGAGAATTGTAGACCAAAACGGAAGTAATTACTTTCTTGATGAAGATGGAATACGCTTGCCGATTTCAAATAATTTTACCCCACGAGTATTGGTGGCACACGGTAATATACCGCAATATCACGATAGAATATTTCAAGAACAAGAAGGTGTTCTCTACGAAATTTTTCAGTTGGGTTTGACTATAAATAAAGATCCATTTTTAACCGCTCAACTGGATCAAATTTACATCAATAAGAAACATGAGGCTGAATTGATTCCTAAGATTGGAGATCAAGAAATAAAGTTTGGAAAGTTAGATGACATCGATGAAAAACTTGAAAAATTGATAGCATTTTATAAAAATGGTATTTCATATAAAGGATGGAAAACTTACAGTAGTATTGACTTGAGATTTGACAAACAAGTTATATGCGGAAAAATAAAAAGCTAGAATAATAAAGACACTATAAAATACAAAATTATATATCAACTATGCAGCAGAAGGATAAATCAAAAAGCCAAAGCATGACAGTCGCTTCCATCGACATTGGAACATGCAAGATAACGGGCTTAGCGGGATTCAAAGACGAATATGGAAGAATCAAGATTCTAGCCGAATCGAGTGTGAAATCTAACGGTGTCCTACGTGGCATTATTAGTAATACGGATAAGGTTTCTAGGTCAATCAAGGAGGTAGTGAAAAATTTAGAAAATCGTATTGGTCAGTCTATCGATTCTGTATACGTGGGTATTTCTAATAAGTATATCTCAAATATAACGAAACGAGGTATACTCACCAGAGATGATTTAGACATAGAAGTATCAGTAGAAGACATAGATAAGCTGATCATAGATATGCATAAAGTAGTCCTCAAACCAGGGCTGAAAATATTGGATATAGTTCCGCAAGAATTCATGGTAGATAGCGAGCTAGGCATAGCAGATCCTATCGGCATGGCAGGGCGCAGAATAGAAGCCAATTTTGATATTATCACGACTAAGGTTACAGCCATGCATAGCATAGAACGTAGTATCGAAAAGTCTGGCCTCAAGATGCGAAACATGCGTCTCAATTCTCTAGCGTCTGCGGATGCAGTCCTTAGTGAAGACGAAAAGGAAGCAGGTGTAGCTCTTATTGATATGGGAGGAGCTACGACAGATATCGCAATTTTCAAAGATGGTATTCTTCGTTATTCTGCCGTAGTTGCATTCGGAGGAAATGCGATCACTGATGATATAAAGTCGGGTTGTTGTGTAATGCCTGATAGTGCGGAAAAATTAAAGATCAAACATGGTACTTCTATGCCTTCTTTATTAGAGCATAATACGGAGATTGCGATAGCTGGGATCAAAGGTAGAGATGCGAAAAGAATTTCTCAGTCCACATTGGCTATGATTATTCAAGCAAGAGTTGAAGAGATTTTTGATTTCATTATGCTCAAAATACAAGAGTCAGGATATGATAGACAGTTGATAGCAGGTATCGTTTTGACAGGAGGATCATCTATGCTCAATGATATCAAAAAGACAGTTGAGTTGTGCACAGGAATGAGCACACGAATAGGATTCCCAATTGATAAATTAGCTTCAGGATATAAAGAGGATTTGTATCATCCAGCTTATGCTACAGCAATTGGTCTATTGATTAACGGTATAGAGATGGAGGCTGAGGGAGAAGCACAAGCAGCACGACAAGCAAATGAGCAGAAAGAAATAATAACAGAAGAAGAGGTGCCCGTTGAAAAGGTAGCTCCTTCAGAAGCCGAAGAGAAGAAGGAGACAGTACTTGTAGAAGAGGAACAAGAGGGATGGTTCAAGCGAAACATAATTAAACCAACTATCGATTTTTTTGAAGAAAAGAACGATTCAGATTTATAATTAAGAATAAGTATATTTTCGAGTATCTAGATAGAACTCACAGAACTTAGCATGAGTAAAAGCACTCATTGATTTAGAACTAATTTTAAGAACATTATTAAAACATTTGAGCCATGATTTTTGATTTAAGCAGAGAAGATAAATCTATCATTAAAGTACTAGGAGTCGGAGGCGGTGGTAGTAATGCGGTACAGCATATGTATGCGCAGGGTATAGTGGGCGTTGACTTCGCTATTTGTAATACAGATGCACAAGCATTGGAGGCCAGTCCAGTGCCGACCAAGTTGCGACTTGGGCCAGACCTTACCGAAGGTAGAGGAGCAGGTTCTATTCCTGATGTAGGTAGAGATGCTTGTCTAGAATCTGTAGAGGAGGTGCGTACATTTTTAGCGGACAATACTAAGATGCTTTTCATCACTGCTGGTATGGGCGGTGGCACAGGTACTGGTGCGGCTCCGATCATTGCTAAGCTTTCCAAGGAGATGGGTATTCTTACTGTTGCCATCGTTACACTTCCTTTTACCTTCGAAGGTCGTCGTAGATCTACTCAAGGCTTGTCTGGTTTGGAAGAACTTAAAGCAAATGTAGATACACTAGTTATCATCAGCAATGATAAATTACGTGCTATCCATGGTAATCTAACTTTGCGTGAAGCATTCGGTCACGCGGATGATATATTAACAACTGCTGCCAAAGGTATCGCAGAGATCATCACTGTTGCAGGTTATGTCAACGTGGATTTTGAAGATGTCAATACAGTGATGAAGGACTCTGGTGTAGCCATCATGGGTACAGCAAAGGCCAAGGGTGATCAGCGTGCAAAAGAAGCAGTAGATCGAGCTTTGAATTCACCGCTCTTAGAAGATAATAATATCAAAGGTGCACAACATATCTTAGTCAATATTGCTTCAGGAACAAAAGAGGTGACCATGGATGAGATTTCTGAGATTACAGAATTTGTGCAAGAAGAAGCAGGTTATGGTACAGATTTGATCTGGGGTAACTGCTACGATGAGTCATTGGAAGATGAAATTTCTGTAACTGTAATTGCTACAGGTTTCGAAAGAAATAATGTTGAAAAGAATTTTGGAGGTGCTTCTAGCAAAAAGGTAGTCGTATCTTTAGACGATAACGCGAATGATGACATCAAAAAGATTTCTGACTTCACAGAGAAATCTGAAAAAACAAAAGTTGTAGAATTTGATGATGTCATGGAGCGCATGGCTAACATCCAAGAAAAATATAATAAAGAAGAACTTGCTACTAACAATGCTTCCCATGAAGACGCATATAATCCAGACGTTGAGCGCAGCCGTATCGCAAAGATGCGTGCTGAGCAAACGGATTTAAATACACCAGAGCGGATCACAAAATTAGAAAAGGAACCTGCTTATCTCAGACGTGGTGTTAGTTTGGATAAAGAAAAGCAGGATCAGAAAGATAGCAAATTGTCCAACTGGACAGTAAAAGAAAATACAGGTAGGATTGAACTAGTTACCGACAACTCATACCTACACGACAATGTGGATTAATGACCGCATACAAAGTCGATTAAGAAATTAAGATTAGTTCTCTTAATAGTTCGGAGTATTTTAAAGGACCTAGGTATTGTACCTGGGTCTTTTTTTTGTTGTCTTATTGGTTTACCTTTTCTTGCGTTTGCTGCTTTTTTTATTCCTTTCCGCGTTTCAAGACGCAAAATATTGCGTCTCTACTTTACATATTACTCTAGCTCAAAACTGTTTTCCTCTTGCTCTTGCTCATGACTCTTGCTGATTTTTCCTCTTGCTCGAAACTCGTATCTCGATTCTGTTTATGGGCCATGCCGATATGGTCATATCAGCACTGGGCTATACGTTCCTACATCCTGCCGGCGCGCAGCACAGACGTTGCAATGCAACTTCTCTACCAGCCCACGCGCGGATATACCACTTCTATCCCTTGTCCATTTATGGCTCGCTGTCGCATCGCGATGGTTGATAGCATGAAAAGTGTCATTACCAATTTTATTTAATTAACTTTGGTCGATTAGCATTATAGATATAGGACCCATTTTTTTTCCATATCTTAGAAATATTAATGGCACCAATTACCAAAAATAAAAATAATTTTCAAATTTGAATACCTTAACTATAATAACAGCTATGATCTTGTTAGTCAGCTGTAATAACAACAATAGGCAGGCTATTAACAACTGCGAAGATTGTATAGCATTAGCTAAAAATGGATTTTTTATTGATTATCCAGCCGTGAGCTACGAAGTAGGTAGATTAAAGTATTCTGGGGACTTGTCTGGTGGTAAACGAGACTTAGAGGCCTTAAAGGAAAGAGAAGAAAGAGAAAGTGTAATAAGAATAGTTAATAGTGAAGATATGTACTTTTTACATAGGATTAAATATTGCTATCTAGGACTTAACTTAAAACAAATAGACAAGTTATTTCATGAGAAAATAGAAAGAGTACGGACTGAAAAAAATGATGAACTAGAGATGAAGTATTGTTTTGATTATGGAGATGCACAAAATGAAATATTCTTGTGGCAAAACACAACTTGTGTTAGATTTGTATTTTCAAGAAATCGATCTACATATATTTTTACTGGAAATTTATTAGATAAGCGTGCTCTTGAAACTTGTGGAGAAACTAGTAAATCTGTCGAAGAGCGATTAAAAGATAAATTAGAGAGCGTTAAAAACCAGGGATCGTAAATGAATCTAAAATAGTAATGGCTAACTTACGATGTAGCATGTATACAAAAATAGGTGAGTTCAATAAGGAGTCGAGACATTAATTTTTATTGATCATGTCTTACCTCCTTATTGCTTCTTCGTCAATTTAGTCTCTTCACCGTTTCGTATAAAAGTAGCACCTACAAATAGTCCATTTCCACTTTTTATGAACCTATACTTTAAGTCAGGATTAAAAGCGAAGTAAAACTGATCAGACGTTTCTGGAAAAATTGGGAAAGACGCTCTGCCTTCTCTTTGTGAAAAGAGAATTCCATCCTTTAGTGTTATGGTTCTAGTAGTACCACCGTCATCAACATAGGCACCTTCAAAATTTGTAAGTTTCTTTTTTGATATTTTTGCTCTTCCGTCTACCATCTTCACTCTTTCATCTAGTGTTCCATCTTCGCTGTAGTATTCCCATTTTCCAACTTTTAGATTTTTTTCGTAGAGGCCTGTGCTTTTTATTTTTCCATTTTCGAAATAAGTGGTTGCAGGTCCATTTCGTTTTCCATTAACTAAATTTTGATCACTCTTTAATTGGCAATTATCATAGAAGGTTTCAAAAGTGGTGGGCTGATTATTTACATCATCACATTTAAAAACGCCAAAACCTACACCATAGCCTAAACCACTTTCAAAAAATTGAAAATTGTTGAAGCCATTTCCAATGTTGGTGTATGGCTGCCATGATTGGCCTCCGTCTCGAGTTGCATACGTCTTTCCAAAAGTGCCTCCCATGTATCCTACTTTTTCATTGGCAAATCCAATTCCTTGTACGTAGTAATATTTCTTGGAGTGGATAACCTCTTTCCACGTTTTACCTCCATCTGTAGATTGCAAGTGATAGTAAGTTCCGTCGTGCACATTCCGTTGAATGGAAATGAAACCATGTTCTCTAGTTGGAAAAGCAAACTTCCATGGGTATTCACCAATCTGTGTTGACATATAAATGGTGTCCCAAGAAATGCCTCCATCTAATGTTTCTAAAACCATAGATTTACTATTCTCTCTATCTTGCGTTGTTCCACCAATTAACAAGCCATAATCTTCATCAAAAAAGTACGCAGATATCAAACTGCCTGCGACATGATCCATATTTTGTGAATACCAGGTTTTGCCTCCATTTGTGGTCTTGATAAAATAGGAAGGACCACGCACTCGACCACAACCAACGATAAGATCCTCATTTACCTTATGCAGACCACAAAGTCCTTTTGGCGTTGGACCTATAAATTCTACTGGAGTCCAGGTCAATCCGCCATCTTTTGTTTCATACATAGCAACGGGATCTACTGAACTAAGTAAGGGTTCGTCGGTGCCGATAGTGCCAAGCCATCCCTCTTGTCTATTTTTAAATTCGATACATCTGAAAAAGGTACCCTCGTTTTCGAGGACGATCTCCCAACTGTCTCCACCATCTTCTGTGTAAGATAAGTAGCCTCCGCTGTTGATCACAAATCCTGTTTTTTCGTCAAAGAAATGTAGATCATCGGAGCGTCCATATTTTACGGGATAGCTTTTGATCTTGCTCCAGTTTGTGGTGTAGTTGAGTGCTTGTGTTTCTTCTAGGTGAGGAGAGAACTTTGGTGAGCAGCTAAGGAAGGTAAATGACAGAAGTATGGCTATATAGATTGGTCTCATATTCTAAGATAATTAATTATTTGAAATATTAATCTGAAGACTATTGTAGCTCAATTAACGCCAGCGAAAACACTGTTTTAAATTGATAATTATGAATGCAACTCTAACGCTGGCGGAACCACCTAACAGAACCTAAGCCTTTCTAATGTGCTCGAGGTACCTAAGGACAAAAAGCTTAGCTGTTTCGGTTAACCACCGTAGGCACCTTAGACTTCTTAGTCGTGTTCAAGTAAGACACCGAAGGATTTCTAACGGTGTCTTGGGTAAGTTAGCTTAGCCTACGGTGCCTACGTTGGTTTCCCGCCTCTATGAGTCGGATAAGCGCCAGCGGCAGAGTAGCAGAGTTTTATTTCAAACTTGAAACGATCGTTAGTCAAGCCGATAGAGATGAGTGAGCAAAAAAATCATAATCCATAACTCATAATTCATAATCCAAAAAAACGGCCTAGCGATGAGGAGTGGGGATCGACGGTAGGAGATAGACCGAGCCTTTCGGGTAGGGTTGGCGGCCTCGGGGAAAGGCGAAGGGCCGAGCTGACTAGTGAGCCCCGTATCGTAGCGCCCACGACATTGCAGCGGCATGTAGAGCTGGCTGGAGAGGGAGGCCCAAAAAAACTTCATTTTCGATATGGCGATAAGCGTCGAAAGCAGTATATAAAACGGTTTTATTGGAATGTTGCAAACTATTGTATCATAGATATTTTTAATTCGTACTTACCTTGTGTATGCCGCAATAAAAGAGGAACTTTGTGGTTTTTTTGGCAAAGTCCTAAGGCTTCAATAAAAGTTATGCAAGAGATTAGAAATATAGCGATCATCGCTCACGTAGATCACGGGAAAACTACCCTGACAGACAAAATGCTTCATGCTGGAGAATTATTCAGCGATCACGAGCGACCTGGTGAGCTGATCATGGATAGCAATGATCTTGAAAAAGAAAGAGGAATCACGATCACAAGTAAGAACTGCTCGATTCACTACGGTGAGATCAAGATCAACATTATCGATACCCCTGGTCACAGTGACTTCGGTGGTGAGGTGGAGCGTGTCTTGAATATGGCAGATGGGGTGTTGTTGTTAGTGGATGCTTTTGAAGGACCGATGCCGCAAACAAGATTCGTATTGCAAAAGGCGATCGAGCTAGGATTGAAGCCAGTCGTAGTAGTGAATAAAGTAGATAAGGAAAACTGTAGACCGGATGAAGTCTATGAACAAGTTTTTGATTTGATGTTCAGTCTGGATGCATCAGAAGAGCAATTGGATTTTCCTGTGATATATGGTTCTGCAAAGAACGGGTGGATGAACTATGAGTTTGATAAGCCAACGGATAATATCCTTCCACTATTGGATACGATCATAAAGCATATTCCTGCTCCGACCATTGAAGAAGGGAATACACAAATGTTGATTACTTCTCTTGACTTTTCTAAGTACACAGGTCGTATCGCAATCGGTAGACTTCAGCGAGGGGAAATCAAAAAAGGGGAGTACGTAACTTTGATGGATAAAGGAGGCTTGAACAAGAAGCACCAGGTAAAGAGTTTGTTCGTGTTTGACGGATTGGGTAAGAAGGAAGTAGACAAAGTAGAAGCGGGAGAAATATTTGGTGTGTCAGGTATCGAAGGTTTTGAAATCGGAGATACTATCGCCCATGCTGAAAATCCAGAAGCATTGGTATCTATTGATATCGATGAGCCTACGATGAGTATGCAGTTTGTGATCAATGACTCTCCATTTTTTGGTCAAGACGGAAAGTACGTTACATCAAGACATATCAAGGAGAGATTGGAAGCGGAGACAGAAAAGAACTTGGCGATGAGAGTCGAGCCAACTGCCACTGCAGATGCTTTTAGAGTTTTCGGTAGAGGTGTACTTCACTTGTCAGTACTAATAGAAACGATGAAGAGAGAAGGCTATGAGTTGCAAATCTCACAGCCGCAGGTAATCATCAAAGAGATCGACGGAAAGAAGCATGAGCCTATTGAAGAGTTGACCATCGATCTTCCCGAAGTATATTCTGGTAAGGCGATCGAAATGATTACCAAGCGTAAGGGTATGATGCTTTCTATGAATCCAAAAGGAGATCGAATGATCTGTGAATTTGAGATTCCATCAAGAGGTATCATCGGATTGAGAAACTTCATGCTAACAGCAACGGCTGGTGAAGCGATCATGAATCATAGATTTAAAGAATTTCAACCGTGGAAGGGAGATATTCCAGGAAGACAAAATGGTTCTTTGATCAGTATGGAGACAGGGAAGTCTATTCCATTCTCTATGTTTAATCTACAGGATAGAGGAAAGTTTTTCGTTCCTGCTAATCAAGAAATCTACCAAGGTCAGATCGTAGGTGAGCACATCCGTCCTGGTGATCTAGTGATCAACTTGACGAAGACTAAGAAGCTGACAAATATGCGTTCTTCTGGAGCGGATGATAAAGTGAAGTTGACACCACCAGTTATATTTACTTTGGAGGAAGCATTAGAATATATCCAAGGAGATGAGTATGTGGAGGTGACGCCCAATGCAATGAGGTTGCGAAAGATCCACTTGCAAGAGAAGGATCGTAAGCGTGCTAAAAATGCAGTAACGGCAAATACATAGTAAACAGTGGAGCAGCATCCAAGCATTGACATATTTGGATTGACTATATCCGAGCCAGTGACCATGCTGACGGATATCATTTTGGCTGCTTTTTGTTTTTACTTTTTTATACGGATTCGAAAGTGTCCATCAACTGAGCGAGGTAAGTTTTACTTCGCTCAGTTTTTTTTATGGATGTCTGCTTGTACATTTTTCGGTGGTGTGGTGGGGCATGGTTTTTTGCCTTACTTCGGTTCAGCGGGGAAATATCCGGCGTGGATATTAACAATAGTTACTATGTTTTGGCTGCAGCTGGCAATTATAGATCTGCTGTGGGGCAAGGTGGCAGATTGGATTCCTAAGATCTTGCAAGGTGTAAGTATCTTGATGGTGCCGTTATTTTTGTCGATGACTTTTTATATGATGCATTTTTCTTATGCGATCTTCCATAATATCGGTGCTGCCTTGATGATCATACCGATTTTACTTTTTTGTCTACTAAAGTACAAAACGCAGGGAACGGAATGGGTCTTAGCATCGTTATTAATATCGAGTATCATACCATACTTCCAAATAAACAGAATCGGCATAAACCAATGGTTCACTTATCACGACGTTTGTCACGTCATGATGTTAGTGGGGTTTTATTTACTGTATTTAGGCGCAACAAAATTATATAAGCATATTGAATACCAAGACAAACTATATCGTTGACTCCCTTGAACGCTCTGACCAGCGGTGGAGTGCTATCACGCATGGTGTAGGTGTTGGTTTTTTATTAATTGTTTGTCTTCCTTATTTATACTATTGTTCACATTATACAGATTGGGTAGGTCTCGCTGGGATTTCTATTTTTCTATTTTCTGTGATTTTGACTTACGGCAGTTCTGCCATTTATCACTACAAGTATTTTACACCTCATAGAACTTACTATCAACGTTGCGATCATATTAGTATTTTCTTTATGATAGCAGGGAGTAATACTCCATTCATACTGATGTTTATGGAAGGCACTCAGCAGATTGTGTTCATGGCTATATTTTGGAGCATGGTTGCAGTTGGGATTGTGTATAAACTATTTCTACTAAATAAGTATCCATGGTTTTCACTATGTTTTTATTTAGTGCTGGGCTGGTTAGGTGTCGTCACGGGCTACTATGTATATGAGCAATTGCCTACAGATACTATGCTGTATTTATTGGCTGGAGGAGTGGCATATACGATCGGTACCTATTACTATAACAATGACGACATCAGATACAATCATACCATCTGGCACCTATTTGTGATGGCAGGTACAGTGCTTCACTTGATAGGATTGATAGTCATGCTTTAATAATCATACTACATCCTCAAATGTAAAGGATATAGATCACTACTGAGGATAGTATCTCAGACCAGGATGTAGTTCGGTTGCTTTTCCGTTTGCATCTTTTGCATACCAATCTGTTCCTTTAAGTTCTTTTGGATAATTGAATTCGAAGTCTGCTTCCATATACTCTTCTTTCGGCTGGATAGTATTGAACTGATTAACATTTTTCGTGGTCACTGCTGCGCCACCTAAATCTATGCTAGATTGTATAATAATATCGTCCATAAATAGTCTGTTCATAGACCAGTTTCTACCAAAAAGTAAATTCTTTCTCATGGTAGTAGCATCTACTAGGAAGAATAGCTTTTGGCTTTCCCCCACTTTGATCTTGGTATTTATTTCATAGGCCGTAGTAGAGATATGGTCTTTAAAAGGACCATAGACTAAGAATGTAGCGTCTAATAATGCTAAATCTTTGTCACCAGTGTTAGTAAATGTGGCTGTGAATTTCAGCTTCTGTTTGTTGTCATAGTAGCCAGCCCCTTCATTTTTAATCTCTACTTTCAGATTCTCTGGGATATCAACCTCTTTGAAAGTTGAAGCGACTTCCATTCCGTTTGCTGCCATCTCTTTACCCATAGCAAGAATATCCTCGTAGGACTTGCCCGCAAGTTGGTAATCTAAATAGTCGCGCTCTCTAAGCACGACATGGTTGATCAAAAACATCTCCTGCGCAGAGACCAGTTCCTCTATTCCTAATTGTTTTAAATCAAGTTCGTAACGATCAGCAATATAGGTTCGGTCTAGCGCGGAGTGGCATGAGCATAACAAAAAGAGCGTTGCCCATAATAGGTACTGTATTTTCATATTTGCGATTTTCGCGCAAGATAGAAAATAGTATTGTTGAATGATGTTTAACGTACTTCTAAATCATCATCAATAATATGAGCATTGATCTCAGTTTGGTGATCTTGAATTACATCTTCAGTTACCTGATCTGAACTAGTGACAATACCTAAGCTTAAAAGAAGTGCAATGATTAATTCTAACATTGTAATTTATTTTTAGTGGGTTAATTAATGTCCACCAAAAAAGCAGGAATTTCGGCGCAGTAGAAAGGTTAATAAAGCATAATTTTCTTTTATAAGATTTGGCTGTTAGTGGTGATTATTATTGTTAAGTTGCAGATATTCAGTATATTGTATTTTTGATTGAGCCTAAAAAGTTATATACCAGTTTATTACGATATGAAGAAACTCCAAGAACTTATTGAAATAGTGAACCCAACCAAGCTCAAAGGAGTGAAAGTATTGGGGAGGTCAGATACTTTGATAGATAGACTTTATCATCTAATTCGAACAGGGGAAGTTGAGAATGACGAGGATGCGCTTAGGCTCCTTTATAATAACTCTGGATCAAAGGTTGCTTTGTATCAAATTAAGGAGAAGCTTTCTGAGAAATTATTTGATTCTATTTTTATTATTGATTTAACTGAGAAAAATTATAGTATAGAAGCTCTTGCATATGTAGAATCAGCTAAGAATACTGCTGTTTTTGAATTCATGAGCAGGAGAGGAGGGCAAAAAAATATTATTCCACTAGGTAAAAAAATATTAAAGTCAGCTATTAAATATAATCATGCTGCTTTAGTAGTGCGTGTTTCTAAGTTATTAGCTAGAAAATATGTGATTATTGAAGGGGATGAGAAGATGTTTGACTACTATCATCAGTTGTATAATAAATATACTAAAATTGAAAGTTTGCAAACGCAAGCAGAATACTATTGGTATAAAATCTCAGTTAAATTCAACAAAAAGAGAATTATAGTTAATAATCAAATTGCGAAACAAACTGAGCAATATGCGAATGACTTAGAGTCGAAGATGATTCCTGGGCATACTTGTTTCACCTTTGCTTATCTGATACTGCTGAGAATCAGAAAGTGTGAAATTGAACACGATTATGAATCTGTAGTAAAATTGGTCAATAGAAATCTACCAAAACTGAATGACTATCCTGATGCCCAAGCAGGAATATACAATGGGTTTTTAAATAAAAAACTTTCAGCATTAATTACACTTAGAAAATATAAGGAAGCCAATCAAACTGCTCATGAAAACCTAAAGCATGTAAGAGAAGGGCAGAAGATTTGGTTCACCCTCCTAGATAGCATCATTGTTTTAAATTTTTATGAAGCCAATTATGTAGAAGCATTTCGTGTATATCTAATATCTGTGAATCATAGCGGATTTAAATTTTTGACGGATTCTAGGAAAGAGATATATAGTGTATATAGGGCCTATCTACAGTTTTTTATTAATATAGAAATGCTAGATTACCCAGATGATGTCAAAAAGAAACCTTTCCGCTATGTGAAGTTTAACAACGAGGTGCACATTTTTACAAAAGACAAAAAGGGGATTAATATCACTTTTATAGTCGCGCAATTTTTATTGTTGTTTACCGAAGGGAAATACAGGCTAGCCAATGAAAAAATAGATTCAGTAAAAAGTTATACAAAAAAGCATCTCAGGGCTGATGAGACTTATAGATCCAACTGTTTTCTCAAGATGTTGGTAAAATTAGTAGAATGTGATTTTCATAAAGCGGCTACTCTAAGAAAGACAAAAACCCTATATGAAAAGCTTCAGAACCACCCTCCAAATGCCAAAAGATTAAGATCTGACGTAGAAGTAGTTCCATATGAGCACTTATGGGAAATGATTCTAGATCGAATAGATAATAGATTTAGAGGTGGTTTAAAGAAAAAAGTTAATAAGAAAGGTGTTAAGAAGAAAAAATCTTGATTATAAATTTGAATTTATAATGTATTGACATAGATATGATTATGTTAATAGTAATACATTTATACCTGATAACTGATACATAAAAAAGGTGCATAAAAGGTCTTTTTTAGTATACTATATATCCTTACCTTGCATAATCGAGTGCTGACAAAATCAAGTGAGTCCAAGCTGAATAAATTGTTCAAGCCCTGTATGGCTTTCCAAAAAACACATTTACTTTGATAATAAGTATTCAAAACGTTGGAATTTCTTTGTTAAAGTAGTAGATATATGCTCCGCCTCTAGCCCAAACACAAACTCAAGACTGGTGGAGCATAGGAATAGGCCTTTATGTTTTAGTATATTACCTTCCTTTCCATAAAGCTTATCTCCTAATATTGGATGTCCCAGTTTTGAAAAATGTATCCTGAGTTGATGCGTTCTGCCAGTAACTGGTTTCATTCTTACAACAGAGTAAGCTTCTTCTCTTCTTGATTCAAACTCTTTTATCTTTTCAAAAATTGTAACTGCCGCTTGGCCGCTTATTTTTAAGTGAATGCTACCGCGTGTCGGTATTCTACCATGAACTATGGCAATATAAGTTTTACTTATTTTTCGCTCCGCAAATAGTCGACAAATCTCTATCTGGGCATTTTTAGTTTTGGCAATTAGGACGCAACCTGCTGTCTCCGCATCCAGGCGATGGCAAGGCGTAGGATAGGGAAGCGCATCAATAGCACTACTTATTTGTAAATTAAAACCTAGTGTATTGTATAGATTTTTATATTGGTTTCCACTGGTGATTAATCCATGAGGTTTGTGAACCACAGCAAATTGCTCATTTTCAAAAAGTACTTTGATATCTAGATCGTAGGACTTAGGTATCTTGACATAGTTTTCTAGAAGTTCTATTTTTTGATTTTCTCTTAGTTTCCATCCAGAGCTACCAGGGTCACCATCGACCAAAATAGATTTCCGCTTGATTGCTTTTTTAATCCCCTTTCTTGATGGAATGATTTTAAAAAAAGCCTCATACGCAACATCAGAAAGATATTGTCCAACTTTATCCTCGGGGACAATATAGGAGTCTAAAACAGTCAAATATATTACGCTTATTTTTGGATGATAAACTTAGCAAGATGAGCCGTATTACCAATCTTGAAGCTGATGAAATATAACCCACTATCCAGTTGAGATGTATTTACACTATAGTCGGCATTCAGTGCTCCAGTTTGGATCTCCTTACCATAGATATCATGTATGATGTAATCCTTTTTGATAGCCATATTCGCGTCAGCAAATTGAACAGTGATTAGATTTTTGGCAGGATTAGGAAATAAGGAGAAAGAATTTAACACCACATTTTTTTGGGACACACCTGGGAACATGGTGATCTCAATTTCGTCTGCAAAACAAATAGTAGGATTTGCAGCCTGAGCTACGGTGGCGACACTTGCTTGAACCACTTGGGACATAAAGGTAAAGTTCAGTGAGTCTAAGATATCTCTCTCACTGTGGTAATTTGGATTTCTAAAGTTTGCCCCATCCGTAATCATCAAGGCAGGAATATCAGCCAACCAAAAAGGCGTATGGTCTGACCTTCTCAAGTCGGGCACTATGGCTCCTGTGCCAGGTGCTGCCAGTGATATCACTTTTAGATTTGGCACATAGACAGTCGCCGCAGCTTCAAAGGCATTCATGATCTCTGTTGAGTTTTGCGTGTTTCCAACATTGCTAATAAAGTTTCCTCTAAACTGATCATCTGCTATAGTTTGTTCTTGAGCTGAGAACAACTGATCAAATCCAGCAGGCAACGATTGTGTATTAGGCTTATCGCTATAGTATCCAATCATCTCAAAATTTAGATAGCCTTCGATATCAGCAAAAGTGGAATCCAAATTAGTGACAAAATTGGTACTTCCGACTAAGCCCTCTTCTTCAAGGTCCCATGCCACGTAAGAGATTCTCTTTTCAAATTGATATTGAGAAAGGACTCTAGCTGCTTCTAGCATTCCTGCGATGGCGGATCCATTATCATCTGCGCCAGGACTTTCATCTACTGTATCATAATGACCACCGATCAACCAAGCTTTGTCGTTTTGCCCACAACCAAGCTGACTCCCAATGAAGTTGATCCCATCATAAGTAGGGCCATATGAAAAAGTATCTTCTCTAATTTGAATTCCATATTCGCTAAATCTTGCTCTAATAAGGTTTTGTGTAGCCAAGAGCTGTTCTGCTCCATCGGTTCTATGTCTGATGCCCTGAATCAATTCTAAATTTGCTCGCAACTGTACACTATCAATTTGGTTAACTAGCTCGCCCATAACATCCACTTCTGGATCTTGATTCGCACAAATCTTTACTTCAAATGGTATCTGAATATCTGGCTCTTTAAACGTGATGGTATAATTAGTGCCAGCAGTGATTTCACCAATATCACCAGCAGCTCTATTGGAAATGTCTGAATAAAAATCTGCTCCCATAGCTTTTCTCTGAATCGAGATACGCGCAAAATCCTGTTCTTCCTGTAGCGATAAATTATAAGTGACACTATATATAAAGCTGTCTTGTCCAAGTTTCGCAGCAGAGTATTCTGTGATGCTAATATCTTGATTTTGTGCCCTTAATTCACTGGCTAATAGCAACGATGTACTTACGTAAATTATGAAGAACCATTTTTTGACTGACATTTATTTTAATTTTTGATAACCAACTAACCAACTAACCAACTAACTAACTAACCAACTAACCAACTAACCAACTAACTTACTTCAATTCTAAGGAAGTTTCTGCTATCTTACTTCCCTGATCCATTTTTATAGTATAGCTACCACTAGGGAGGTAGTATTTGTTATCATCACTCATTTCAAATAATTCACCACCTTTTCCTTTCAAAAATTCAACCCCCATAGGTCCAATACTATAATTAAAATCGATGGTGTTGAATCCTTTTTTTACAGGAACATTATCTGAGTATACAATCCCTTTATCGTTTTCAATGGTGAACATGACCTTGCCAGCTGTCTTTGTATACAACGAGATAGGTAAAATAGCCTCTTCCTTTGTAGACCAAATATTCTTCTTTGCTCCTAAGCCTCGAGGCCTCTTAACTTCGCCTGGTGAGAAAACAATGAGTTGTGTATCTCCAGTCATTGTCTGCAATGGTGCTATATCACCTATATATATAGAACGTCCATGCGTACCTACGACCAGTTCATCCGCTGTAGGGTGCACGACAACATCATGTACGGCTACTGCTGGTAGGCCGTTATTCATCAACATAAAACTCACTCCTCTATCGAGAGAAGTATAGAGCCCATGGTCAGTACCAACGTATAAAAGATCTGGATTTTTAGCATCCTCCTTGATTACATTTACAGGTTCAGGGGGCAGATTAGCTTCAATGTTACTCCAAGTATTTCCATTATCCTCCGAAACGTAAACATAGGCATTGAAATCATCCCATCGGTACCCATTCAAAGAAGCATAGACGCGATTCTCCTCGTGTCTACTCGCCCAGACTCGAGTCACCCACATGTCTTCAGGCAAGCCATTCGTAATTTTATTCCACTTGTTTCCGCCATCGTCAGTCCTATAAATCAGTCCATCATCGGTACCGATATAAAGTTTGCCAAACTGAAATGGAGACTCATCTATACTCGTGATCGTACCAAAGGCAACATCACCTTTTTTACCACCTTTTGTTAAGTCCTGAGAAATAGCTTTCCAGTCATCGCCTTGATTAAAGGATCTATACATCTTATTAGCACCAAGGTATATGATGTCTTGATTATGTGCAGATAGGTGGATAGGTGTTTGCCAATTGAACCGCAATGGTCGCTCTCCCAATTCATGCTTTGGCTTGATCAATTTTTGCTCTCCAGTTGTCTTATTGATTCGGTAGTACCAACCAAATTGAAAACCTGTATAGATTGTATTATTATCTCTAGTATCTACAGCAACTTGCATTCCATCGCCGCCCAATAGTTCTTTATAATCATTATGACCAGAATTTTTCCACCTACTAGAGATATTGTGGTTGTGTGGCCCAAACCATACCCCATTGTCTTGCAATCCACCGTATACATTATAGGGCGTGGCATGATCTACTGCTACGGCATAAAATTGACCCACCGCAGGAGTGTTACATTTAAACCAATTGGCACCATGATCATAAGTGATATTGACACCACCATCATTGCCCAATATGAGATGCCCATCTCGATTGCTGTTTAACCAAAGTGCATGATGATCGACGTGGACATTCCCCTCATTTATATTTTCAAAAGTCTTACCTCCATCTTTGGAGGTCACAACAGGTACACCCATAAAGTAAATCCTGTCTGGATTTATAGGAGACACTCTGATCTGTCCAAAATAATATCCATAACTATTATAGACCATGTCTATATAGTCATCATGCGTTTTTTTCCAGCTTTTGCCATCGTCCTCAGATCTATATATTTCTGCGCCGATTACAGGCGTATCAAAAAGTAAAGAATTTGCATCTTCGGTGAAAGTCACTAGATCTAGTGGGGTTAATTTACCAAAGTTTACTTTGTTGGAAACATAGTCCGCGTCATATTTCTCGCCAAATCCATACTCTTCTAGATATTCAGTGATTCTCTCTGTTGGCAATTTTAGAAATTGATCTTTGCTCATATTTCTTAAATCATCCTTAGCAAGCGCATTTGATTTTTTATCATCCTTATCTTCTGGCCTTCTATCATAATTATCTAAGATCGCATACATCACACTTTTGTTACCCTTTGTATATCTGGCTAGGCCAATACGTCCAACGCCTTCACCCGTGGGAAAGCCGCTACCTTTTGTACTCAGCTTTGTCCAGTTGCCACCGCCATCTTCACTTTTATATATGCCCGAACCTATACCAGATTCTACAAAATTCCATGCTCTGCGTTCTCTAGTCCAAGTAGATGCGAATAGTAAATTTGGATTATCGTTATCGATCAGCAAATCAATTGCACCCGTATTATCATCTACGAATAAAGTCTTCGTCCAAGTATTCCCGCCATCGCTCGTTTTATATACACCGCGCTCCTGATTAGGAGAATACAGATGTCCAAGCATCGCTACCCAGAGCGTATTTTTATCTGATGGGTGTAGCACTATTCTAGCCGTGTGATGAGTTTCTGGCAGCCCCTTATGTTGCCACGATTTGCCCCAATCATAACTCACATACATCCCAACACCCGCATAGGAGGAGCGACTAGAGTTGACCTCACCCGTGCCGATCCAGATGATACTATCTTGCCAATTGACTGCTACATCGCCGATCGTCATCACCGCCTCGTTATCGAAAATTGGGGAGAAGCTGTTCCCATTATTTTCCGTATACCACAATCCTCCAGAAGCATAAGCCGCAAAAAAATGAGTTGGATCTTGTTCGTCTACCGCTAGATCAGTGATCCGTCCGCTCATTACGGTTGGACCTACAGATTTAAATTCGATACCCGAAAAGTCAACGCCGTTCATCTCTGCTTTCTTTCTTTTCTCAACCATTTTTAGGCGTTCAGCGGCGGGCGTAGCTGGCGGCTGTTGCGCACCTAAAGAGCATATTATAGATAGTAAGAATGTGAATAATGAAGCTATTCGTTTCATATTAAGTTTTTCGTTATTAGCAAAAATTGAGGTCATTCAATCTGACTTTTTATAGAAATTTTGCGTCCTATTGACTTGGCATTTTTAGAGGGAAACACCATTATCATTCTCAGATTGAACAGATCAAATGACCTCATAGCTAAGATATACCTAATACATAGCAATTTAAAATTTAAGTTGAACTATCTATGTACTATCCTCTATAGAAGGATTAAGTAAGGCAGTCTAAGTATTTGATATACAAGGATAATAATTATTGGGGAGTGCCACAGCCCAAGAGGCCAATAACGCACCAAAGCCACCCGTTCTCTTGGTCTCTGTCAGGCTCTATCGTACTGCGCGTTCGCTCCGGTGCCAGCTGACGCACCAGCTCTGCGCGCACGCCCGAGAAAAGCTCGGGCTACTTTCGATCCTTCACTCAAAAAGTTTTAGAATATTAGATTGAAATTAAAAGGAGAGTTTTAAGTTGTTCTATAATACAATTTAATTTCGAGCAAATTTCATACAATAAAACAACTTAGATATAGGCTTTACTATTGTAAGATTTGAAGGTCTCCTTTTCTAAATAGATTTAGTTTTGCTTTACAAACTTCGCCTTCTATTTTCAACCACCAAACATAATTGCCATCTAGTAAATTTAGATTCCAGTAGTCTTGTAAAATCAAAAATATCGACAGAATTAGTGTTTCTAGAGGCTAATGCTATTTTAGTACCATCTAGTGTTGCTCTTAGGTAGCGGAAGTCGGGGTTTCGTGGAGGAATGCTAAAAAAAAGAGTGCTTTACTTTTCCTATTCTATCAAAACGGGACTCCCAAGTAATGAAATGTATGATAGCATCTCCGATGACTTGAATAATATTTGGATTTACACAGACAGAGGTATTGTTAAATTTGACGGGATCTCATACAGTGTATATACACTGGAAGTTGGTTTAGCGGATAATACCAACACTTATTTTATGGAGGGTCAGGATAGTAAATTATGGCTGTCTGGTTTCAATCGAGACCCTCAGAAATAATGTAAATTTATCTCATCAGACCCACTAAAGCATTTTGAAGCTTTATTACCTCCGCCTAATTATTTTTAAATTTTACAAATCTTATATCTTAAATTTGAAAACCGTGCAGAGTGTCGATCAAGGCAGGGGAGGGTATATAAGACTGTTTACAGGTGAACGTATCCCCATTGCCACTAGACGAAAACCATTGTTTTTGAAGCAGTTGAGAAACTTCTCTAAGGATTAGCCAAATATACCTTTGTATAGAATTATGACAAAACAAGGCATCCGCGTCCAATTTTATAGATAAAATTGCAATTTATCCAACAGAATCTAGTCATACGAGGCAGTAGGCTTACTATAATACAAAAATAAAATCTTATCTTCGGGCAAACATTTGGCAACAATCACTGGTTGTTTGAGTGTATTCTTCACTAAAATAGTATAATGGGTAAATCGCAGGAATCATATAATAAGAAAGAAAAGGAAAAGAAACGCCTCAAAAAAAGAAAGGAAAAGAGAGAGCTTAGAGAACAGCGTAAAGCCGAAAGAGATGAAGCTGGACCAAAGTCTTTTGAAGATATGATTTCTTATGTTGATGGAGATGGTAACTTGACCAAAACCAAGCCTGACCCTAAAGATCTAGAGATAGATATCGAATTAGAAGACATTATAATTGGTGCACCACCAAGATCAGATGAGGTCATGGATACCATTCGTATTGGTAGGGTGAAGTTTTTCAATGATGAAAAAGGGTATGGATTCATCATTGACAAAGAAACAAAAGAAAGTCTTTTTGTACACATCAATAACATTAGTGCGCCGATCAAAGAAAATGATCACGTAAGTTTTGAAGTTGAGATGGGACAAAAAGGTCCAAATGCAGTGAGGGTAAAACACCACGATATAAATGCTAAACCTAAACCTGAGGAGTTAAAGGAAGGTGATGATAAAGCTGAAGCACCAAAAGATGATGATGGCAAGACTGAAGCTCTAAAAGAAGAAGCGAATATTGAAGACGCTCCAAAACAAGAACCTAAAATAGAAGAATAATTTCATTCATACTAAGTATAAAAAAAGGAACAGCAAATTGCTGTTCCTTTTTTTTATGCATATCACAGTTCTTTAAGCATAAGGGTACCTCTATTAACCTCTGAAAATAGACCAATCGCATTTTGCGCTTGAAATATAGCTTGTCCCGTTTTAGCAACGGGAAGGCGTGATGAGGAAGTTTAGCCTTTGCTAAGCGACTGAAGAACAACGAAATAGTTCAAGATGCAAAATGAGATAGAAATTTATAAAATTTTGATGGTCATTTGAATGGGGTTAATAGAGGTGCCCATAACTTAAATAGTATAAACCCCATTCTGCACATCCACCATATTCAATACTTTATTGATTTGATCTAGTGTTAATTTCGTCTTCATACTTACTAATACAGCCTCATTGTCCTCACGTATCAGGATGAACAAATTTTTGATAATTCCTCTTTCTTCTCTAATCAAAGCATTAATTCGTACTCCCTGACTTCGGGCATATATCAAATCCTCATACCGATTCTGTCTCATCCTAGAAAATATACTAGCAACAAACTGATCATCAAGTTGAGTGCCATTCTCCATAATAAGTAATCTCATTCGCTTCACTTTTTTCAGCAATCGCAAAGCTTCCTTTTCATGTGGATCATCTACAGCTATCACCGCGATAGACGCACCTACTTTAATCAGCCAACCAGGCAAAGCCAACTTCAAACTTAGATCATTATTCTTAGACTTATACTTTCTAAATAGTTTATTAGAGTTATCTAACTGGCCAAAGCTTTGCTCAGGAATCAAAAAGAATCCCAACAGCATCAACAGTATTAATTTTTTCATTTGGCGTAATTTTTCAGTTAGCGTTTACAATCCCATTTGATCATCCATCACATTCAACACCTCATTCACTTGTTCCATAGTAAGTCTTGTTTTCATACTCACTAATACGGCCTCTTCATCTTCGCGTACTAGGAAAAATAAATTCTTGATCACGTCCTTTTCTTCACGAATTAAAACATTCACTCGTTCTCCATCGTTTCTGACATGGATCAGATCTTCATATTTATTTTGCCTCATTCTTGAAAATAACCCAGAGACATATTTATCGTCCAATCGAGTACCATCTTCCAAAACTAGCACCTTCATTCGTTTCACTTTTTTCATCAGACGAAGCGCCTCTTTTTCTTGAGGGTCATCAGTTGAAAGCACAGCGATAGTCGCGCCTACATCTATCAACCATCCAGGCAAAGTCATATTAAGACTCAAGTCATCACTGTTATATTTATATTTTTTGTACGATTTATTAGAGTTGAGAGTCTGCCCAAAGTGTTGACTGGGCGCAAATATGAAACCCATCATCAGTAGAAGTATTAATTTTTTCATTTAGTGTGATTTTTTCAAATACCACTTACATCTCTAGAGATGTAAATGGTACTATTGGTTTTGTTCATTTATATTATTTTTCGCAATCTGAATAATGAAATCTTTCATTATCTATTGCAAATTGCATTGCAAATTGCAAATTGTTCATTGATCACTGATTCCCAACCTTCTCCAAGTGCTCGACACCCTTCACATCCAGCTCATTGGCTAGTCTAGAAATCTTCTCTAGATCTATATCGCCCACAAAACTCAACATCACAAACTCATCCAAAGCACCGACCAAAAGTAATAATTCATTGATCACCCCACTATCTTCCTTTACCCAGATACGCACATTTTCACCCTTGTCTCGCACAGTGACCAGCACCTCATATTCATTGGTGCTAATTTTATTCGTCGCTTCTTTATATCGCTCCATCGGATTGACATCGGTAGTCAGTACGCGCAAACCCTTTATGTCTTTGACCGTTTCCATCACCAACTTAGCATCAGGATCTTCATTGACCTCATTCAGATCTAGCCTAGAGATTAAGTTAAACATCTTGGGACTGACGTAGACTACAGTAAAGTCCTCGTCCTCCATATATTGACCGAAGTATTTCTCAATGGCATCTATCTGTGCAAAAGCAGAGTAGCTCACCAGACTCAAAAACAGAATTACTATATATTTCATTATTGATATTTTTTAAATTAATTGTTAGTTAATCCATCCATTACCGCTTCAGGGTAGGGATGGCTTTAGTTTTACTAATACCTTTGATCGCCTCTCGCTTACCTTCGTTGACCTTGTTAGATACCAGCGCGAGCGCAGCTTTTACTTCAGCCAAAGCCAACTTGGCTTCTCCAGAATCATTCGGATCAAAAGTTATAATAGTAGCGCCCTTCTTGGGATCAATGATGTCGGTATTCCAAAACACCGTCACCGTTCCTATGAGTACAAGTATTGCAGCAGCTATGCTCAAGACACGCGACAGAGATCTTATTTTGGATTCTTTCGGGGCTGCCTTGACTTGGATGTGTTCCAAGACGGCAGTATCTATGCTGTCCAAAGATTTATCTTCACGTGCTGTGTTATAATAACTAAACAATGCTCGAAACTGCTCCAGAGATGGATGCACGTCTGCACCAGCAAAGTAAGTTTTGAGTGTAGATTCCTCCTGCAGGTCGGTCTCTCCAGCCCAATACTTCTCCATCAACTCTTTTATATTTTTATACTCCATAATTATCGGTTTTTAGATACATCTTCTTGATGTAATTTCTAGCTCTATATATGTTTACCTTCACTTGATCTATACTGATCTCGAGAATATCCGCAATCTCCTGATATTTCATCTCCTCGATATCCCGTAGTTGTATGCACATCCGCTGAGTCTCGGGCAACGTTTCCATAATTTGATGGATTGTATTGACCGTATCATTTGATTGCGCAATAGTCTCTGGCGTATGTGTTTTATTGACCACATCATAGCCCTCAGGAATAGCACCCGTCTTAAAGTGTTTTGACCTGATTTTATCAATCGACAAGTTGCGCGTCATCTTCATTGCCCAGGCAGATTTATTCTCGATGGCCGCTGCCTCCTTACCTTTATTCCAGATCTTGATCAGCACTTCTTGTACCACATCTTCCGCCTGCATAGTATCTTTCACTATGCCGATCGAAAGCCGATAAAGCCTTTGCTTCAACGACAAAAATTCATTGGTATATTCTTCTAAGGTCATTTGCAAATAGGACGTTACAGTTCAAATAATTGTTACATTTCGCCTGCAAAATAGGTTCTTTCTTCACTTTTTTATGCTTTTATGTATGATGAGGATATTTATTTGGGCACATCCCCAGTCTTACGCCGAAGAGGCGAAAGACTGGGGTCAGGCTCTGCATGACTCCGCGTTCGCTCTGGTCCCTTCGTTCCGTCCCTCCACTCTGTGACTGGCTCTAAAAAAGAGCCATCATTCCGATCCTTTGTGCGGCAGCCCGCCCTGCAAAATAATGGACAATTGACAGTGGATAGTTGATATTTTTTTAAAACTATCCACTATCCACTATCCACTATTAACTAATCTTCGTGTGAGGGATAGAAATGATGCGACCGAAGGAAGCAGACACCGACCCTTTTGTCGGTGGCCGCAGCGAACGCGGAGTCATGCATAGCCCGACCATGCGAGCTGGAGCCAACGACGAAGCATTATCCTACAGTACGCATGGGCACACCCAAACATATAAAAGTCAAAAAAACAAGGCCTAAAAAGAGAAAATACGCTACAGACTAGTAATCACACCCAAAACCCTCAAAAATCAATGATTTGAAAATTTTTAAGTATTATTATTTGCAAAACTGGTCTTGATTGGCTTATAATTGAATCTGATTAGAGAGCTATTATCACCACTAAGCACAGATCTGTTGCTTAATTAAATATGTTTATTTGCGGTGATCACAGTATAGGATACTAAGAATTACCTTTTACGCGTTTATTTATTTTGTAGATACTTAAAATATTAAAATTTTAACCTATATTTGCAAAGTCGGCTATTTTGCCCTAAAATACGCAAATACTGTTTGTTGAATTAAATTCTTGAAAAATGAAGTATAGAACAAAGCCAACAGAATCAGCGAATTTGTGTTCCATGAATTTTCTTAAAGTATTGAAATCTAGAATTAAGAAATCAGATATGAAGCTCTCTAGAAATAACTCCGAACAAAGTAGAAGAGGACTTACTAGTTTTAATTCTAAATTTAAACCTGTTGCAGGTTAATTTTCTTTAAGAAACAAACTATCCAAACAGCAAACGGCACTATATGTATATATAGTGTCGTTTTGTATTTTTGCATAGGCTACTGTATTAAGCTCTATAAATAGCCCAATCTTATTTTGCGCTTGAAATACGAGATAGAAATTTGTGAAAATTTGATGGCCATTTGAATGAGGCTAATAGAGATGCCCAGATAATGAAAAAGATAGATAAACTTCTTATACAAAGTTTTATAGGGCCCTTTGTCGTGGCATTTATGATATCTCTATTCGTGCTGACGATGCAGTACTTGTGGGTACATTTAGATGACATCATCGGTAGGGGAGTGGGATTCTTCCGCTTAACTGAGATCGTGGGCTATCTTTCAGTGTCGCTATTTCCGATGGCTCTGCCGCTCGGTGTGCTTATCTCCTCAGTAATGGTGATAGGTAATATGTCAGAGCGATATGAATTGACCAGTATGAAATCCGCTGGTATTCCATTGGTCAGAGTCATGATGCCGATTGGAGTGATTTGCTTTATGATTGCTATATTTTCCTTTCTGAGTTCTAATTACATCATACCATTTACCAATCTACAATTCAAATCTAGACTTTATGATATCAAAAATAAGAAAGCGACACTTCAATTAAAAGGAGGCCAATTTAATTACGATTTCAAGGGTTTTGTGATCTACATTGGAAAGAAAGACGTCAATGGAAGAGACCTAGAGGATGTGATTATTTATGATTCGGATAACTCAACCTCCAAAGGACTCAGCGTGACCACTGCAAAAAGAGGAGAGATGTTTACTGTGCATAACGGGAAATATTTTGTGATGAATCTCTACGACGGCGTCAGAAACCAAGAAACAAGCAGGCGCTATGTAGGTAAAGAAAAGACCCACCCTTTTGTTAGAACGACTTTCAAAAAGCACCATATGGTCTTTGATCTGTCTCAGTTTGACGAAAAGGAAACAGATCAGCAACTCTTCAAAAGTCATCAGTCTATGAAGAGTATAAAGGAATTGCTGTCTGGAATTGACTCCTTGGATCTCAAGCTAGAGAAACGGTATCAGCAATTGCATAAAAGTGTATATCGCAATTTTTATTTAGAAATGAAAAAGGATACAATTACTTTTCCTCCTATCGGTAATAGGAAGAAAAAGTCAGTAAATAAGAAAGACAATGTAGCCCAGAAGCAAGATTCGCTTACCCAAGTAGCAGCAATGCGAATTGATAGCATCAAAAATCGAGCTCCAAAAGAACTGGAGAATCCTATCGCAAATTCTAGTAATGATACAGATACCATACCCAAAGTCAATTCAAAAAGTGAAAAGATTGCAACTGATACGATATCGGATTTAGTACAACAAACTAATCAATTGGCCTCTACTGCTGCGACCAAGTTAAAGACCGCAGCAGTAAAAAAGAAAAAAAGACCCTTACCTACAAAATCAAAATCATCGAAGGCCTACCCTGAGCAGAAAATGGATAAACCGCTGTCCGAATATCCCAACATGTCAGAGACCTTCCCTTTGAAAAATCGTTCTCAGATATTTATGAAAGCTCGCAATGCTGCACGTAGTATACACTCCGCAGTTTCATCGAATTACAGAACCTTAGAATCTGAAAAAGAGAAGAAAGTAAAACATATTTATATACTCCACTCAAAACTGACAAATGCATTTATTTGCTTTCTGTTTCTCTTTATTGGAGGCCCTATGGGAGCCATTATCCGTAAAGGAGGGTTCGGAATGCCTCTACTCATTTCGATAGGCTTTTTTGTGAGTTTTATATTCTTGAATCTACTATTCGAAAAATTAGCAGAATCATTTGTGCTACCTGCTGTTGCTGCAGCCTGGATGCCCATTTTTATTCTAACTCCTATTGCTGCCATATTGACCTACCAAGCCATGAGTGATAAGCAAATTATAAGCTTTGATAGAATTTCTAATTTCTTTGGCGGTCTTAAAAGGTATAAATGGGTTAAGATGGTCTTTGGAGCAGCTGAATAACTTCCTAGCTAAGATAACGTTGTTTTTCTATAGAATTATTTGGGAGGGACTATCCGCAATCATCACCTTGTCATTTGTAATTTAAAACGCCAAAAAAATCTTAAACTATAAATCTTTAGCTGACATATTTTTTTGATATCTTGCGAATCTCTATCGCATTACCATTAATTTAAACTCAAATTCGGATCAATTATGAAAAATTTAGTGCTTTCATCTTGCAAAATTTCATTACTCTTACTCGCAGTAGTCTTATTTTCGATTAATACCATACATGCCATTCATCCATTACCCAAAGAAATTAAAGCAGAGAGTCTGTATACTCTTTCAGGAGAAGATTTAGCATTCAAAAATACTAAGGAAATTGAAGACATCCTGGGTAGAAAGCTATCTATTAGGGAGAAAATTTCCCTAAGTTTTGTAAAGAAAAAAATTAAAAATAATCCCTCACTCAACTTCGAACAAGCCAATGATCAATTAAAAATTGAAGGGTTTGCGGTAGCAGGATTTGTATGTAGCTTAGTAGGTTTTGTTTTCGCTGGAATAATTTTAGGCATTTTAGGAATTATATTCAGTGCGATAGCATTAAAAAAAATTAAAAATAACCCAGAAACAAAAAAGGGGAGAGGTCTAGCTATTGCAGGACTCGTCATGGGAATAGTTGTCTTAGGACTAACTATAATTGGGATTGCGATCCTTGCATAGGATTTATTTTACCAAAAATGAATTAGAGTTTATTAAAAAATATCGCCAAAAGAAACATTTTTAGTTTTGTAAGATTTCGGATTGGACTCATTACTTTTGTTCCAAATTCAAATGGAATAAAAGCATTATGGCTTTCTCTTTAAATAAAATATACTATTTCCTCTCAGGATTATTTATTCTGATAGCTGTGCTATGGTATGCAATAGGGGAGCATGGAGATGGGATTATTTGGTTTTCTGAAAGAAGAACGTCAGCCTTAGATTTATTCTTCCTGAGAGTAACACATGTCGGGGAGGAATGGACTTATATGCTTTTACTTGTCATTTTGTTGTTTTATAAGTTTAAAGAGGCGCTAATGGTTTTTGTGTTAGCGGTATTAGTACCTTTATTTTCCTTGTCTCTCAAAGGGTTGTTTGCCCAGCCAAGACCTAAGCGTTACTTTACAGATATAGGTGTTTTAGATGGGATAAAGTTGGTTGAAAACATTGAACTTTTCTCTGCTCATACGAGCTTTCCAAGCGGACATACCATGTCTGCCTTTGCGGTATTAGGATTTGCAGCCTTTGTTTTTCGTAGATATAAAGCCGTAAGTACATTCTTAGGCATAGTGGCAATAATGGTTGCCTTATCAAGGGTTTATTTGGTGCAGCATTTCCTTATTGACGTTGCAGCAGGAGCCACGGTAGGTTGCCTTATAGCGGCTATTGTGTCAAGGCTATCTCTGCGTTTTGAGCCAAGTAATGAACATTGGTTGCAAAAAAATTTACGCACACTCAGAAAGGTGGAAGTAAAGACCTGATTACTAGCTACTTATTCTTTCCGCAGTATGTCCGACAGGTTCTTAAATTTAAGATTTATAAGACCTAATATATAATAGAATTTGTCTATTTTTGGATCGTATGAAGATCAGAGTTAATACTATTAAGATTATCTCTGTTCTTGAACATAATTCTTATAAATCAGTCAAAGACAATTACCCTCTAGTATGAATTCATTTCCATTAAGCTTTTCTTTCAAAACGATATTACCCTTTGTATTTTTTACACTTTTTAGCCAGCTAGTCTTTACTCAAGTTGACTTTGAAATTTTGAGTGGTGATGCTCAAATTTGTGTTGGTGATAGCACATTGCTAAGCATCGATGCTACTGTGGATAGTATCAGATGGTCACCTACGAATGGGGTAAGTATGCCCGAGGCTTTGACTACTTTCGTTAGGCCAAGTATGAGCACGACCTATTTTGCTACACTTTATTTCAATGGGATGACTGAAGTTGTGCCGATTCAAGTAAATACCACATCCGAGGCAACACTAGGAAACGATGTGACAGTTTGTTCTAATGGGGGGATGTTGATGTATGATTTTACCGATCTTTCCTTTCCTGGTGACTATGTAATGTCTAATAGCAATGGATTTGCGATATCAGAATTGCCTGACAACGTGTTTTCTGTTAATATAAATAATACTCCAGCGGGTACTTACGATTTGATTGTTTCTAATCCAGATTGTAATCAGTCTGATACTATACAAGTAACTGTAGTAGATGGAGAGGCTGCAGAATTAAATCTAACTGAAGAGGATAGAGCGATTTGCTTAGGTGATATGGTTAGTCTTAGTGTTCCAGCCGTATTTGGCCAAACTTACACTTGGTCTATAAATGGTAATGTACTCTCTCCTACAAATTCAGTAACAAACACGCCCATACAAACCACTACTTATATTATTACTACCACTGGGGCAACTTGTTCTGTTCCTTCCCAAGACAGTCTAACCATCACGGTCAATAATGATCCTGCGATCACTTTACCAGAGACAATCGATGGTTGCGAAAATGATACTATCCAGTTGGGCAATAATATTGCTCAAGCAGGAACGACCTACTCTTGGTCACCAACAGATAATATAGTTGATCCGAGTACAGTCAATGCAGAGTTGTTAGTGGTTGAAGATGGTATGTACGTCTTAACGGCTAATAATGGTTGTGAAATAAAAGATACCATTCTGGTAACTATGATTGAAAATGATATCGAGCTTGCGGATACTATATTTGTTTGTAAAGGAGACGCAGTGACTATCCCTTTTACTACCAATCCTCCCAACGATGATGTAGTATGGACGACTATAGACGGAGCACCATTAGTGGATGTTCCCACGCCTTTCACAGTTACACCGGAAGATGTCATCAGCTACATTGCAACCGTTGAAAATAATGGTTGCACGTTTATGGATACCGTGACCCTGCAGGTGGATAGTTTACCTATGAATCTTGAATTGACTTTCATTGAGTATAATAATACGCCTGCTCCAGTTTGTGTTGGAGATACAGTTCAAATTACATCTACTACCTTCAATGAAGCCTTCTTTCCAAACATAGAATACCAATGGTTAATAAATGACAATATCGGAGGAGTGGATTCTGAATTCTTAACACCAGACTCTTTGTTCAATGTCATATTTACTGCGCAGGAAACAAAAATATATGGGCGTATTGCGACCAACGGTGCTTGTATTGATACAGTTGAGGTTGAAGTACCGGTAGTGCCGATATTAGAGGTTGATGTTACACCTCAAGATGAGGTATGTCCTAATTCTATAGTTATGTTAACTGGAACAGCTACAGATCCTTTAAATGGAAACATAGAAATTGATCCAGAAGACGTAGAGTGGGAGTGGGTGCTGATGCCTGGTACCATTGAACCTGCTGAAGGAATGGGAGAAAATACACCAACTGCTTCAGTAGGGAATTCTACTGCTCAAGGTATGGTAACGGCTACCTATCTAGGATGTCCTTCCATGGGAGATTTTATTATACCAGTTGCACTTACACCACAGTTGAGTTTTCCAAATGCTCAAATCTGCATAGGTGATGAGGTTATGCTAAATAGCGCAACAGCACAACCAACCTTTATATACCAGTGGGAGTCCACAGCCAATGATCTTGCTGGTCAGGAAAATGATCCAAATCCTACTGTCAATCCAATAGTAACAACTACTTATTCCGTTACGGTTACCAATAGCGCAAATAACGGAGATCTATGTGATTCAGTAATTGATCAAGTTACAGTTGAAGTATTTGATAGTGCAACAGGTTTTGATAACATTATTGCAGGTGGCTGCGAAGGAGAAGAAGTTGTCTTAGCTATTCCAGATAACGTGAATGCAGGACCTAATCCTATATTCACATGGACGCCGCAATCAGGTGGCGCATCTATTACGGCACCATCCATCACAGTACCGCTTACTCAAGATGAAGTGTATATAATTAGTTTAACTAATAGTTGCGAATCAATAGTGACATTTGGACAAGCTATAGTTACCTCAAATCCAATTCCTCCAATTAGCCTTGTGGTGGAACCAGAAGCCGAAGATAATGAATACGGCGAAGGTCAAATGCTCGCTTTAACTGTGGAACCAGTTATTGCTGGAGCAACATATACATGGACAAGTACAGTGGGAGCATCTTTTACGAATAACCCATCACCATCTACGGTCTATACTGTACCTAATGGTGAAAGTGATCGCATAACAGTTTTTATTGATTTAATGGGTTGTCCGAATGCATCCTTCTTAGATCTGACCATTGTTGAAGCTAGTGTAGTCTTACCAAATATTTTTACACCAGGTCAAGCCGAAAATGCTGTCTTTAGTGTGCCAGTAAAGGGCTTAGTTGAAATTATGGACCTCGTAATCTTTGACCGTTGGGGAAATAAAGTCTACGAAAATGATAATGTAGAACAAGAATGGGATGGTACTATAAATGGAAAACCTGCTCCTTCTGAGGTGTATATCTATACGGTGACTTATCAGATTCCTGGGCAAGATCCTGTTGTTGAATCTAGAGACCTTACGCTTCTTCGATAAAAAAGTGAAACGCAATAAAAAAGTGCCAATCAAGATCCTCTTGATTGGCACTTTTTTATGGCACCTACCCTTCTAGATTTTAAAACAAACGATCCTTTATTTGTTTACCTAATGCCGTTTATAGTTCCAAATGGCTTAACAATATAATCATTTCATTCTTGATTCGAATTATCATTTTACTGTCTATACTCCTTAGTGTAGACGTCTACATATTCATCTCACTCAGACACCTAGTCGTTGAAAGCTCAAGTCAAGTACAATGGCTATTCACCAGTGTTTACTGGATGATTACAGGTATTGGTGTAGCTTACTTTTTGACCTATGTGCTTATTGGGGCAAGCAGATTTAATAAGAAGGCGATCATGTACTGGAAGACATTTACCATCATCATGGTCATTTCAAAAATTCCTATTCTTCTCATGCTATGCATAGATGAAATCAGGATTGTGATCAGTATGACTATAAGCCAATTCAATCAAACATCCTTTGACCAAAGTCGATCCAAGATTTTGATGCAGATGGGCTTGTTTTTAGGCGGCATTCCTTTCTTTTCGTTGCTCTACGGAATCATCCGAAACCCGTATCGCTATAAATTATACACAGATACTATATCCATCAAAAATTTAAACAACGGATTGGAAGGACTCAAAATCGTTCAGATATCAGATATTCATTCTGGATCTTTTACCCAAAAAGAGCCCATCAAAAATGCCATCAAAATGATCAATGATCAAAAACCAGACATCGTATTTTTTACTGGAGATTTGGTCAATTCAAAGGCTTCAGAAATGGAGCCTTATATCGATATTTTTGATAAAATCGAATCCAAATATGGAGTATATTCCATATTGGGAAATCATGACTATGGAGATTATTACAGATGGGAATCAAGAGAAGCTAAAGTAGCTAATTTGGATAGGTTAGAGGCGATACATAAAGAATTAGGTTGGGATCTTTTGAGAGATGAGAATAGACAAATAGACATCAACGGCGCTACCTTAGGTATTATCGGCGTTGAAAATATTAGTGGTAAAATGCAATTCCGTATCTATGGTGACATGAAGACCGCAAGCCTAGATTGTCCGACATGTGATGCTAAAATTTTACTCTCTCACGACCCCTCACATTGGGATAAAGAAGTGACTACAGACTATAAGGATATTGACTTGACTCTTTCAGGACATACCCACGGTATGCAGTTTGGGATCGAGATTCCGGGGATTATCAAATTAAGCCCCATCCAATTTGTTTATAAGAAGTGGGCTGGTTTGTATAAAGAAGGAAATCAGTATCTTTACGTCAATCGTGGTCTAGGCTTTTTGGGATATCCGGGTAGAGTAGGTATATTACCAGAAATTACGCTTCTAGAACTTAAATGTGCATAATAGTTTTATGAATTTTCGGCTTTTATCTTTTACCTGCATCTTGGGTTTGTTACTTTTTGGTTCCTGCACCCCCGAACCGAAAGATCCACCTCTTACTATAGAAGAAGTACTTCCTGGCTATTGGGAGCTTTTAAGCGCAACTAGAAATGGAAAAGCTGTGCCATCATTAGAAGGCACTTACTTCGAATTTGACACATTAGGTGCTGTTTCTACTAATTTTACAGGAGAGCAGGTAGTTACTGATTTTAATATTGTGGACAGCTCATTTGTATACAATCAGGGAGGTAAAGACAGTAAGTTTGACTTCCGTATCATTCATCTTGATACCCTGATGCTAACTACAAAAATGCGTAGGATTTTCAAATTTGAGCTTTTATTGCACAGAGCAGTCAAAGAATAACACTATTCTCAAGAATGTCATGCATTGTTTGAAACCTGATTTTTCACAATTCTTTTCTATTGTATTAGCTATTTTTCCTTTAAATTGAATGGGTTTTAATACCATTTGGCTTCTATATGGTATTAAAATAAACTTTAAAATGATGATCTTATGATGAGAATAATAACCCTCTCCTTTTTTCTACTCTGTAGCGGTATGCTACAAGCACTAGACATAAGCGTTTCTTATGCTACATTTAAAGGAGATAAATCTGACTATGTTGAAGTATACATTTACGCAGTCGGATCGACCTTAGAGCAAGTCGAGATTGATTCTCAATTCCAGTCTAGTATTGAAGTTACTATATTATTTAAACAATATGATCAGATTGTTCAGTTTGATAAATTCTTACTTCATGGGCCACTTAGCGATTACCCTTCTGATTTTATGGATATCAAACGGTATGGACTACTCCCAGGATTTTATCAAATGGAAGTCAGCGTCATTGATCAGAATGACTTAGGCAATCAAGGTAGTTTCAAATCTGATAATTTCAAAGTGGATTATAAAACTAGTAAAATTAGTTTGTCTGACATCCAACTATTGACCTCTTGCAAAGGAGCAAAAAAGCCATCACCTTTTGTGAAGAATGGATATTTCATGGAGCCAACACCATTCAATTTTTATAACAAAAATTTAAAGACACTCTTCTTCTATAATGAAGTGTACAACACAAATCAACTGTCCGAAAAAACCTACTTACTCAGCTATACCATCAAAAGTGATAGTAAGGTTGCCTCCAATAAACAAATCGTAGTAGGGCATAAGACTAAAAAAACAGCTAAGAAATCTATATTTATGATGCCCATAGATATTTCAAATTTACCTTCCGGTAATTTTATCTTAACTGTGGAGGTCAAAGATGGTGATCAACTATTAGCGACAAAAGCCATTTCCTTTCAACGCTTAAATCCATATGTTCAACCCCAGTTTGACGAAGACGAATCTTTTGATATCAATAATACTTTCGTCAATCAACTCAGTAATGAAGATATCATCTATAGCCTTCGAGCGATTATGCCTAAACTAAGCAGTATGGACATCAAAATTCTCAACGGTATTCTATCTAATGAAGATCCCCTCAAGATGAAAACCAGACTCTTTACTTATTGGGCCAATAAAGATCAGAACAATCCAGAAGAGGCTTATGATAAATACATGGTGGTAGCACGAGCGGTTGACAATCAGTTTAACTCGGGACTAGGGCACGGTTTCGAATCTGATCGTGGCTTTATCTTTCTCAAGTATGGTAGACCGACCAATATGATCTCAGTTTCAGATGAGCCCGATTCAGCTCCCTACGAAATATGGTTCTATGATCAGTTTCCAGCTACGGCACAATCAGATGTGAAATTTTTGTTCTATAATCCGAGCTATGCGGCGGGTCAATATCAGCTGCTACATTCCAATTGCCGAACAGAGATCAATGATCCAGGTTGGGTCATCAAGCTATATCAAAATATAGATGCTAGAGACATTAGTGGTAACGATTATCTTAACGCTACAGACATAAGTGATGGTATTAATAGAAACGCAACAAGATATTTTAATGATTTTTAGATGCTTTAGAAATAGTGTGTTGAAAGTAACCCAAAAAAGCATGATCTAAATGGTGAGTCCACTCCAAAAACTCACAAAACCAAAAGTGTTTCTTTTGGCGATATTTTTCATTTTCTCAATCCACTGATGCACAGGCACGCCAACGAGTTGTCGCACAGGCACGCCAACGAGTTGTCGCACAGGCACGCCAACGAGTTGTCGCACAGGCACGCCAACGAGTTGTCGCACA
>Ga0209187_1000846_pt1 | contig 43570 bp, 31 predicted proteins | sample BantaG_FD_187430 | JGI IMG/M metagenome (GOLD analysis project Ga0209187, IMG submission 187430) | Marine algal microbial communities from Bantry Bay, Ireland - BantryBay_4 metaG (SPAdes) (version 2) | ecosystem: Host-associated > Algae > Red algae > Unclassified | place: Bantry Bay, Ireland...
CTTTTTCGGAGTCGCTTTTTTCTTGGCAACTTTTTTAGCTGCTGCCTTTTTTTTGGGAGCTGCTTTTTTCTTAGTTACTTTTTTAGCTGCTGTCTTTTTTTTGGGAGCTGCTTTTTTCTTGGTAACTTTTTTGGCTGCAGCTTTCTTTTTCGGCGCTGCTTTTTTAGCCGTTGTGCGGCCTTTAGACTTTGCCGCTGCTTTCTTCTTAGCCATATTTAAGTAGTTTTGTTTATATTAAGTTTAAGTCTGTGTTCATTGACTTCTATTTCTATTCCTGCCTCAATATTTGAGACGATTTCCAAGCTATCTGCTAAAATTTCCGTGCAAATATAGGTATTAAAAGCTTGTAAGCTCTGATTAATTTTTGCATGGCTTTCTATCTCTACATTTATACGTTCAGTAAGCTCGAATTGCTCATCTTTTCTAATTTTTTGTATTTTATTTACGATTTCTCGAGCTAGTCCTTCTTGAATCAAATCATCAGTGAGTGCCACGTCTAATGCTACGGTTAACGTTCCTTTATTCGCTACGAGCATGCCAGGAATCTCATCAGAGGTGATTTCAATATCTTCAACTTCTAAAAAGACGTCCTCACCATTAACAGTGAGGGTAAGACCATTATTTTGCTCGAAGGTGCTGATGGTGGCGCTATCTAATAATTTGATTTCGGCGGCTACGTCTTTCATTTTGGAGCCTAATTTTTTACCAAGTGTTTTAAAGTTTGCTTTTGCTTTCTTCTTAATAACGTCATTGTCTCTTTCTAAAAAGCTTATTTCTTTAATGTTCAACTCGCTTTTAATCAATGGGGCCATATCGTTTGTATAGCGTTCAGTGTTTTCGTCCAGTTTTGGGATCATTATTTTCTGCAACGGCTGTCTAACTTTTATATTCTCTTTTTTACGAAGTGAAAGACTCAATGAACAAATGCCTTGCGCAAGAGACATCTTTTCTTCTAGTTCTTTATCAATGTAAGTAGCATCTTTTACCGGAAAACTAACCAAGTGAATACTTTCTTCTTTGTGTAAACCAGACACTTTATTCATTTCGCTAAACATCCAATCAGTAAAGAAAGGTGCTATGGGTGCCATAAGTTTGAGAAGAGTTTCGATACATTCATACAAAGTTTGATAGGCCGCTATTTTACCTTCGTCATATTCGCCTTTCCAAAAACGACGGCGACAAAGGCGTACATACCAGTTGCTCAACTGTTCGTCAACAAAGGTATCGATTGCGCGTCCTGCTTTGGTGGGCTCATAGGTTTCAAATGCTTCGGTTACGTCGCCTATCAGGGTGTGCAAGGAGGATAAAATCCATTGGTCAATTTCGGGTCTATCTTTTATCTCTATGCGATTTTCTTTCCAAGAAAAATTATCGACATTAGCGTACAAGCCGAAAAAACTATAAGTATTAAAAAGTGTATTGAACAGTTTACGCTGGACCTCTTGGATTCCATTACTATCAAATTTCAAACTGTCCCACGGTGAAGCATTGGTAATCAAATACCAGCGAGTCGCATCGGCACCAAACTTATTAATGGTTTCAAATGGGTCTACCACATTTCCAATGCGTTTGCTCATTTTATTTCCTTTTTTATCTAGGACCAAGCCGTTGGAAACAACTGTTTTATAGGCTACACTATCATGAAGCAAAACGCCAAGGGCATGAAGGGTATAGAACCAACCACGCGTTTGATCAACCCCCTCTGCAATGAAATCAGCTGGGAAATTTTCTTCAAATTTATCCTGATTTTTGAAAGGGTAGTGCCACTGGGCGTAGGGCATGGCGCCACTGTCAAACCAAACATCGATTAAATCAGGTTGACGATACATTTTTTCGCCTTTAGAAGAAGCCAGTAGTACACTGTCAATATAGGGTCGGTGTACATCGGCAATTTCTTTTTCAGGGCTATCGGGGTGAAGTTTTTCTTTTATTTCCGCGATAGAGCCACAACATATTTCTTCACTGCCATCTTCTGTACGCCAAATTGGCAAAGGGGTACCCCAAAATCTTGAACGACTTAAATTCCAGTCCACCATGTTTTCGAGCCAATTGCCAAACCGACCTTCACCTGTGGATTTAGGCTTCCAATTAATTGTTTTGTTCAGTTCTAACAATCTATCTTTTACGGCTGTAGTTCTTACAAACCAAGCATCTAGCGGATAATAAATGATTGGCTTATCTGTACGCCAGCAGTGAGGGTAGGAGTGCTCATATTTTTCAACTTTAAATGCTCTTCCTTTTAATTTTAATTCAACAGCAATATCAACGTTTACATCAACGTAGTCTGGCTCGTCTTTATAGTTTTTAACAAATCGACCGGCATACTCGCCGGTTCCGTCAATAAATTTTCCTTCTTTATCAACGAGAGTCACAATACCTAAATTATTTTTTTGACCGACTTTATAATCGTCCGCTCCGAAGGCAGGCGCTGTATGCACAATACCGGTACCATCTTCCGTAGTCACAAAATTTCCGATAATAATCTTGAAAGGATCGCCATCTATATTTTCCCTTCGATTACTCTCAAAAGGCATTAATTGTTCGTAGCGAATGCCTTCTAAATCTGCTCCTGAAAAGGTGCTCATCGTTTTCCAAGGGATTAACTTACTGTCCGCTTCGGGTTCTGCATTTTCGCCTTCAGCTGAAAAGTATTTTGAAATCAAGGCGCTAGCAATCACTACGTATTGATCTTCTTTAGTATAAGGATTTTTTGTTTTTAATAGGCTATATTCTATTTTTTTGCCAACGGTCAGCCCTAAGTTAGAAGGCAAGGTCCACGGTGTAGTTGTCCAGGCTAAAAAATAAACTTCAGCTCCATTGGTTTTTTCAAATAGAAAACTAGAATTTTCGTTTTGTATAGACTTGAAAAGAACAGTTGCACTCGTGTCTTTTACGTTTTTATACGTACCGGGCTGATTTAATTCATGTGAACTTAGGCCCGTTCCTGCAGCTGGGCTGTATGGCTGAATGGATACACTTTTGTATAAATAATCTTTACTGTAGAGTGTTTTTAGGCAGTGCCAAACGCTTTCAATATAATCATTTTCGTAGGTCACATACGGATTGTCCAAATCTACCCAATAACCCATTTTTCGGGTAATGCTGTCCCACTCATTTTTAAACCGCAGAACAGTTTCTCTACATTTTTTATTATAATCTTCTACACTAATTTTCGTGCCTATATCTTCTTTCGTAATGCCCAGTTCTTTTTCTACGTTTAGCTCTATTGGCAAACCATGCGTATCCCAGCCAGCTTTACGGTCTACTTTAAAGCCCTGCATGGTTTTGTACCGACAAACTAAATCTTTAAGCGTACGTGAAATAACGTGGTGAATACCTGGCATACCGTTAGCTGATGGCGGCCCGTCGTAAAAAACAAAAGGTGTTTTCCCTTCTCGTATGGAGATGCTTTTTTCAAATGTTGTATGGTCTTGCCATTTGCGAAGAATAGTTTCTTCTAGGCTAGGCATATTCAGCTTTTGAGGAAGTAGATATTGTGACATAAGGGCGGCAAAATTACAATTTCTTTAGTTGTATGCCAACTTACTATGTCCTAGAAATCAGTAGCCATAGAGATGTGGTACTGCGGTTTACGGTTGGCTTGATCAATATTCCAGCCTACATCAAATCGTAAAAAGTAGCCGAACAGTTTGGATCGAGCACCCACTCCATATCCTAATCCCATAATCTCTTGTTCATTGATAAATTCGGCGGCCACCGTTCTGTTGCCATTGATTGTATTAAAATCTGGGCTCACATTTTTTTCGATAGGAAGAAAACCGCGCCAGGCTACACCAAGGTCTACGAAGGTTACCAATTGAAAGTTTCGTAAGAAAGCGGACTTGATGGGTCTATTGAAAAAGGTGTTATATATCGGTAGTCTAATTTCTTCATTAATTAGCGCGTAGCTGCTTCCATTAAACGCTTGCTGTTTATAACCTCTCAGATTAGTAGCCAAGGTCTGAAAAGCATACTCACTAATATTATTGGGAGTAGAACCTGGGTCGGGAGATTGCAACAAAGTATTGTCTACTCCGCCTAAGTAGTAAAGTAGTTTCGCACTTCCGTCACTCAAACCGGTAGCAACTCGCGAGGCTAAAATGCAGTTTTTGTAAATTGGAAAATAGTTTCTTACATCAAAACCTACTTGATAAAAGCCTGTAGACGGGGCACTAATTCTGTATTGATATTCTGCAAACAGTTTTGCTCTTGATCCTTTTCGGATATTTATGAGCGGGTTGATTGTATTATCAAAAACATACTCTCCGCGCATAAACGACCAGTATTCACTACGATTGGGGAAGTCTAGCAAAGGTCGGCTACTAATCAGATACCGCACACGATCGTAGCGCAGTCCTAAAGATAAACGCACACTATTCGCCCGGTTGAACGGATAGCTAAAGGTGCTTTCAAAATACTCCGTGCCAACCTTTCCTAAAAAATTTGAAAGTATGAATATAGAATCTGGGGCTTCCTCGGGTCCATAAGTTTGCCGGCTTTGTTGATGAAAATAAGTGAGCTTCCAATCAAGGCGATTTTTATAATTTGCGTATTGTAGGAAATATGAGTTTCCATCAAAAGTAGTCGGTATTCTTATTCCTCCTGTTATACGGTGGTCTTCTAAAATATCGTTGAGTTCAAATGAGACAAATCCATTTAAATTGGGAAATTGAAATCCACTTTGGTTGTACGAAATATTTTGATAGCGGGTAAAAAGTAAAGTATTATCCAAGGAGGTGGAAAGTGTTTTAGGGTTGAACGTCGCCACGTACCGTTTCTTTTTTCTTTTCTTAGGAAGTCGGATTAAATTACCATCTTCGTCGTTCCGCACATATTCTCCACGGGTGAAAAGATTGTAAAGAGCTGAGTTTGTATCAACTTCATCATAGGCAGTTACGTAGGGCGCTGCTATATTTCGAGTGTCGGGTTCTTCGGTAACGGAAAGTCTGTTGATGAGGGCTGTATCATTATTTGCCGCATCGTACTTTTCAAGGTTTTTAACGGGCGTATTAAACACGAAGTACTTCCCTTTTGTTTTTATTACCTCTACCAAGCTTTCTTGTTTAGGAATGTAATGATGTTTTAAAACATTGAAAGGCAGCGATTGAGTTTGACTTTCATCAAATTTTACAGAGCCACCGACAATATTTTCTACCTTGATTTTACGTCTAACGAGTTTTCCTTTTATTTTTTCTATGTAGGAAAACATTTCTAATCCATATTGAATTGGGCTGCTGATTGGATTAGTTGTTTCAGTTACTTTTCTTAGTGTTGCTCTATTTTTTTGGTTGAAATAGTAGATATTAAAATCTTCATTAAAAAATTCTTTTGACTTCAAGGCTTCGGGGTTGAGCACCGTGTCTTTACGGTTTGATAGAAACAAAATGCCCCTTTTGTCTCCGCTTGAAACATAGGATGGTGAGTGGTCGTCAAAATCATCATTGGTAAGATTCGTCACACGATTTCTTCTGAAATCATACGAAAAAATATCGCTCTTTCCTTTTTTAATGCCCGATAGAATTAGAACATAATCATTGTTAGTAAAACTTACTCCTGTGACTCGCTCCATCTTGCGTTGGGTCAATATCTTATTCTGCTTTGGAAGCCCTTTAGAATTATAAAGGCGAACTAAGGTATTATTTTTAATCGAAAAAATAGTGACTAATTGCTTTCCAGATGGACTCCAATTGATAAGCGGATAATTCGGGTCATTGACTTCATCTAAGTTTTTATAACCACCAGAAACCAACACTTTAGAATCACCCAAATCTGTTTCCTGTAAAACTATTTTCCATTCACCATCTCGTTTTACCACGAAGGCTAATTGCCGCCCATTTGGCGATAAATGAAATTGACTATACTGGCCTTCGAATTTGGTTTTTACTGTCGTAATGGTTTTTCGACCATAAGCAGTATCGCCTTCAATCGTTGGCGTATTAGCGGTATAATAGCTGTAGTATTCTTGATAAATGGTGTCAGCCTCTTTCGACAAAGCTTGTTGAATGGCCGAATTCACATTTTTACGAAAACGACTATTATATAATAAGCGTTCCACTTTTTTTGTGCCGTATTGTTGCTCTACAAAGTACCAAAAAGAATGACCGATTAAAAGTTGGTTTTGCTGAGCTGTTTTTCTAAAATTAAAATTAGTATCAACAGATAAAAGGCTTTGAACATCCGTTTCTAATTCGGGCGTCCATTCGTTAGACAAATGTTGAACATAGCCATTGGTAAACCATTCGGGGAGGTTCATTTTAATTGCATTTTTCACAACTTCTTTTATATTTTTACCGAAAAGCAAATTGTCTTTAATCACATTGGCCACTCCTTGATTCACTTGCTTCATAAGGTCATTATGATCTCCCGTAAAGTAAATGGGCAAGTTATTGCCGCTCACTTTTAGGCGCCCGCCATCCGCATCGTTGAGGTCAGTTGTACGATTGACACCTACGTTGGTTTGGATATAATCGTTGTAAGAAGTGTATAAGATTAGGTTTAGCTTTCGAGGTAGTGAGCTACCCATTTTCTGAGTTATTTTGTTCAGCTCATATTCAGATTGATCTAAAATATGCTCTGCCAGTTTCTCGGCTGGGCGATAAAAAAACACTCTGAAGTGAGTGCTGTCGTAATACTTCCAATTAAATTTTTTGTACTGCATTTGGTTTTGACCAAACGTCTCGGTGGACGCTTGAGCCAAAATGCATTCAGATGAGAAAAGCATACTTGCCACCAAGACAGTTATCACAAAAAATCGGAACCTATTTGTCACCATACTAATTTACGAGTAATTAAGTTCAAAGCTATCGGTAGAAAGTAATAATATTGCCTTTCCTTGTTAATTTTATACCAACATGATTCAAGTTCAAGCCTTTACAGTTAATCCCTTTCAAGAAAATACATATCTCCTCATTGGTGAAGATAAAACTGCTATCCTTATAGATCCAGGAATGTATGATACTGAAGAAGTACGTGTAGTGACCTCTTTTTTAGCAGAAAACGAATTAACGCTTTCTAAAATTCTGCTTACTCATGCTCACTTAGATCATATATTCGGATTAAAATTAATCTTGGACGAGTATGATGTGCCCTTTTACTTGCACAAAGAAGAGTTGCCCGTATACGAGAATGCTGAATCGGTAGCATCAGGCTACGGAGTAAAATTGAGCTTGCCTAAAAAGAAGTATGAATTGATTTCTGAAAAGGAAACGATTTCATTTAATAATCAAATGTTGGAAATTCGATTGGCCCCAGGGCACTCACCGGGAAGTATTTGCTTTTATTCGGAGAAAGATGCATGGGTGATCGGAGGAGATGTTCTTTTTCAGCAGAGTATTGGTCGAACAGATTTACCAGGCGGCGACACAGCTACACTGCTGCGGAGTATCCAAACACAGCTATTCACTTTACCAGATCAAACAACAGTTTATTCAGGTCATGGTTCTAGTACTACTATTGGTTTTGAAAAAAAGAATAATCCGTTTTTTAAAGGCTAAGGTAATTTTTGGCCCATACAATTCCTGTAAAAAATTTACTCGTTGACGCAAAACTCAACAAGGCACAATTTGAAGAAATGTTCTTCTAAAAGCTTAATGAATTTTGTGAGTCAATACTATTGTACTACAATTTTCTGCGTAGCTTTATTATCACCCTGAATTAATTCTACGTAATAAATTCCAGCTTGTAGATTCCCTCTTTCGATATTGACTTCTCGGCGTCCTGCTGGAACTATGTTTTCATATAACACACGTACTCTGCGCCCCATTTGATCAAATAAATTAATTTGTACCGCACCACCAGATGTTGTAAACCGAAGGTTGGTATAATGAATCAGTGGATTTGGATAATTAGCCTCAAGATTAAATGTTTTATCATCTACTGATAGAATCGTTTCTGTATTGGTAGCTTTTTGAAAAATAGGAAGCGTAGAATAATTAACATTATTCAGTACTGATTGTGTATCACTAATACTCAGCCCAAGCCAATCTTGCAGTATACTTGAGTACACTTGCCTGAAGTCAAATTGCATTGGAATATTATCATTTGATGTAGCATTGGCAGGCAGTACAGGGCTAGTTCCTACCACGGTTGGGTTTACTTTTTTACCAAAGAAAATCATAGGAGCACCGCTACCATGATCACTACCAAAACTAGCGTTTGATTTAATACGACGACCAAACTCAGAGTAGGTGCAACCTGCTACCATGTCATCTTTTCCTAGCATTTGTAAATCCGTTTGAAAAGCTTCAATCGATGACGAAAGATCAGCGAGAAGATTTGCATGGCGTCCTTGCGTAACGTTTCCGTCTACTTGATTGTCGTGCGTATCAAATCCACCCAGAGTTACTAAATAAACTGGTGTTTTTAAGCCCCCGCTAATTAGTTTCGCAATAATTTTTAGCTGTTCTGCTAGTCGAGTAGCCGGATAGTTTTGATTTGCATTTGCTCCTTGGTTAGCCGCATTCTGAATAACTTGAGTATACGTTTGAGTTTGTTGTGTGATAAAGCGAATAAATTTCAACTCGTGACCAGCTGGAGTGTTTGGAGCAGGGTCTACTGTTCCATTGGCAATATTATAAAAATTACTAATACTACTCAGAGCCAAACCGTTTATCCCATTGATCCCAGTAAGCGTTGGTCCAACACTAGAGCCAAATTGTATCGCTAAAGGGTCTAAAAAATTGGGGTCGGGGTAAGCCTGTGGCGCACCTGGAAACTGATTGTCGATGGTGCGACCTAGCCAGCCTGTGTTTAAATACGTACTAGAATCTGCGGCTGTACTCCAAATATCTGATGATCGAAAATGAGAGAAATTTGGATTGGGATAACCCACGCCTTGTACCAAATTCACAAGGTTTTGATTATACATAGAACGTAATTCATTCATTGCGGGATGTAGTCCAGTCGTGGCATTCCCGCTTAGGCTTAGTACATCGTTTTGTGGTATTAAAATGTTAGACCGAGCATTGGCTAGTTCGCTGTATCGATCTAATGGTATAACTGTATTGAGTCCATCATTACCTCCTGATAGCTGAATAAAAACCATTACATTACCATTAGAAGCACGGTTTTTAGCTAATTTACTCAAGAAATTACCTTCTCCAAAAGCAGATAGCGGCATGCCGTTGAGGCTCATCGCTGCCGAAGCTGCTGTGGTCATTTTTATAAAATCTCTTCTTTTCATAGTTTAAATATTTTTCGTTTGTACGCTTATCTCAATTTGCTTTTGAGTAAGCATTGTGTAGATATTATACACATGGATACTTCTTTTTTTTTATCCTAAGTGACGTTCTGCCATTCTAAAAAGCTCAGTGAGCATTCCTTGTAATCTTGATCGCACCACTCCGAGATAAGTCGCATTCGTAGGACTTCCAGCGTAGTTGGCCCATGCGTTGGTCCAATAATAATTGGAAGTTTGCCCGGCTAACAAAATCGATTTATAATAGTCCTTTAAATTTTGAGATAGACTCAATCCTAAGAAATATTCAACGCAATAATCTACTACGGCAACAGGGTCACCCGGGTTGGGAAGAGAATTTGCGAAACGCATAACGTCGTATTTCAAGCGAGTTGTTGCACTTACATAAGCACCGTTTACTGTTAATAGGGCATCGGTAGTTTGCAAACGTTTAGGCAGTGTGTCAGAGTTGATCCACATTTCATGAAAATGCGGTACTTGATAAAATGCGGGCCAACCACTTACTGAAGGTGGATCTCCTAAATTTTGCCCAGCATTGGCGGCGTATTGTACGAGTCTATAATAACTTCTATACTCATCTTCTAAGCCTACTGATGGCGAAATTTCACTTTCCATAGCTCGGAACGTACCTGCAAAAAAATCAATCGGAGTGCTGATAAAACAATCCATCGAAACAGAATCAAAGAAATGATCACTTTTCAAAAGTTGAGAAATCATTGGTTTTACATCCCAGTTGTTATTTATCAAAGTTTGTGCTAAGCCATTGATGATAGTGTTCTCAATGTTAGTGTCTATATCGTAATACACAAAAAAGCGATAAATTTTGCGTGCATAATATTTAGCAATGTCTTGATCTTTTGTAAATAGTAAATCAACCAAGTTATCCAATTCATTGGCTCCATTCGCGCCAGAAAGTCCGTTTAAAACATAGCCATTGTAATAGGACGAAAACTGTTTGTTGGTATCATCGTGCTCTGCAGGGTCAAAAGAAACTGTGGAGTCATTAAAATTTACTCTCCAACCAGTTAAGGCACGGGCTGCAGCTTTTACATCTGCCTCAGTGTATTGCAAGGGTCCCCCTTTTCCGACAGTAAATAATTCTTGCAACTCACGACCGTAGTTTTCATCGGGAGATAGTTTCACATTATAGTGACCATTAAGATAGCGAAGCATCGCTGCATCTTTACTTAATTCTTTTATAAACGTTTTTAAATTACCCAAGGCATGCGTCCGTAATAATTCGACGTATTTATAAGAAGAAATAGCATAATTGGCTCCCTGCATTTCAATTGTAAAATTGTTATGCATAAACATCACCATTTTCTCAATAATGCTTGTATTCTGATTAACGATGTTTGACATCCACCAAGCTTTCAATGACAAATTTCGATGATAATTTACCGTGCCATCGCCATAAGTAGAGTTTACCCAAGTTGACCCTAAGGCTACATTCGTTGGGTCAGCATAAGTGCCGTTATAATTATTTACTGGTGGTGGAGGTGCCAAAGGCACATTGTTCAATAAAAAATCGACCGCCGTTCCTGGGGTAAGCGAGGCAATCGCAGTCATGTCTGATTGTTTTACACCAAACATACACCTGCGTAACAAGTGTTTTTGTTGTTTCACCGTCCATGCGCCTGCATAAGCTGTTAGGCCAGCACGTGTTCTTTTTTTATTGATTGGAAGTGATTGATTCGCATATTTTTGAAACAGTTCATCTTTTTGAATATCATAATGCTCAGCGGATCGCTCATTTAATTTCCAATGAGATGGATAGATAGCATCTTCTTTTTCGTAGCCCATAATTTGTGGTTTTTGAGTAGTCAAAAAAATGACCAGCCTAAAGTTACATGCTTTTAAGTGGTTTTTAAAATGAATCTCAAGATTTTCTGTTGAAAACTGTTCTGATTTACTTGGGGATCTGTACTTTCTACCACTATTATTGCGAAATGCTCAAGCTAAAATTTAAAAGAACTCGAACCCCTTTAAAAGAACCTTTTATCACGGATAGTGGTGCGAAAACTGCGCAAGAAGCTTTTTTAGTTGCAATAGAGTATAATGGGTTTCGCGGTATTGGAGAAACTCCTATTCTTTCGAAGCATTCACCAAGCCTAGAAAGTATGACAATTGATTTGCAAGGCAAGGCGAAGCTCATAGAGGAATATGCTTTTACGGTTCCCGATCGCTTCTGGCATTTTTGTCATCATTTGTACCCGCAAAATCCTTTTTTGGTTGGCGCCTTAGATTTAGCGTTTTGGCACCTATATTCTCAAATAGAAAAAAAATCAATCGCCATGATTCTTGATTTGCCTGAGCCTCAGAAGGTCTCAACCTTTCGTACACTTAGTCAAGGCAGCACTGAGGATTTGCTCACCAATATAAAAGAAAATCCTTGGCCGCAATACAGGGTGCAGGTGCAGGACGAAGCTTCTTTGCAAACTTTAGAAGCATTGAGAGAGAGTACAAGCAGTAAAATTATGGCAGATATGAATGCTGCTTGGACCTATGCAGAGGCGAAAAAAGCAATTCTTCGTCTTGAAAAGGCAAAGGTAGAATTTATAGAACAACCTTTAGATAAAGACGATTGGGAGAATATGAAAAAATTAAAAGATGATTTTTCTACCCCTTTTTATGCCAATGAATCGTTTCAATCTGAAAAAGACGTGGCAAAATGTTCTGAAGCCTTTGATGGCATTAGCGTAAAATTGTCCCAATGCAGCGGATTGACACCTGCTGTGAGAATTGCTAAGGAAGCTAAGGGGCTTGGCTTGCAGACAATGCTAGCTTGTAATCAAGAATCTGAAACTGGGGTTTACCCAGCGGTACAAATTGCATCACTCTTTGATTATTGCGATGTAAGCGGTCCTTTGTTGCTAGACAAACCTTTGCAAAAAATATCTTACTCGGACGGGAACATTATTTTAGCGTAATTCTATGATACGTTTTAGCTAGGGGGCTTACTTTTGGCGCAACTTATTTTATTTTTTGTGAAAATTAAGCACGTTTTATTCATCGTTTTACTAGTTCTCTTGTTAGATCAAGGACTCAAGATTTATATCAAACTCAACTTTGTATTAGGCGATGAGGTAAATGTGCTCGGTGATTGGTTTCGGCTTCATTTTATTGAAAATTCTGGGATGGCCTTTGGAATGAAATTGGGGGACCGTTGGGGCAAACTCATTTTGAGTTTATTTCGATTAGCGGCTGTGGTTTGGGGATTGTTTTTTATAAAAAATAAATTAATAGGCAAGGGATATCCTAATGGATTATTAGTTTGTGCAGCATTGATTTTAGCTGGTGCGCTAGGGAACTTACTGGATAGTATTTTTTACGGTAAAATTTTCACGCTTAGCAGCTACCATAGTACTCAGGTTTCGCAGTTCGTGCCTTGGGGACAAGGCTACGGAGATGTTTTTTATGGTAAAGTGGTAGATATGCTATACTTCCCACTCTTTGTTTTTCAATGGCCCGATTGGTTTCCAATAGTGGGTGGAAATACATTTGAGTTTTTCCGACCTGTTTTTAACATTGCCGATGCCTCCATTTTTATTGGAGTGATTAGTATATTATTATTACAAAGGCGATTTCTTAAAAGTGATGAGGAGAAGAAAGAGTTAGTAGAAGCTATTCCACAAAGTACAGCCGTACAAGAAAGCTCAGAAGCGTTGGTATAACTTTTTCAATGAAAAATATGGATAGGTTTTATTTTTAAGCGCAATGAAAAAAACGGCATGCACCTTATTAGTTTTATTCTTAATTTTTTCCGCTTTCGGACAGGATAAAAAAAAGTCATTGTTTACTCCAATCCAGTATCCTACTCATTTTACAAGTCCAGTCAATATACCCGTTTCGCTAGCCGGAAACTTTGGTGAATGCCGTCCAAACCATTTCCACTCTGGCTTAGATGTACGTACTGAGCAGCGTGAAAACGTAAACTTATATGCCATTGATGGTGGGTATGTAAGTAAAATTACTATGAGTCACAAAGGCTTCGGTACCTGTATTTATGTGAGTCACCCTAGCGGGTATACATCGGTGTATGCTCATTGCAATCGTTTTTATAAGTTGATAGGTGCCTACTTAAAAAAGAAACAATACGAGCAAGAAAAGTGGGATGTAGCGTTACAGTTTCCGCCACATTTATTCCCTGTAAAAAAAGGACAGTTCATTGCCAAAAGTGGAAATACAGGAAGCAGTCATGCTCCGCATCTACACATGGAAATTCGCGAAACAAAAACAGATAAAACGTTGAATGGCTTACTTTTTTATAAAAAAATGCAGGATAGGAAAAAACCAATTATCAATCGATTGGCGATTTATAATGGCAATCAAAGTATCTACGAGCAAGAACCTCAAATAGTTAGAGCTATAAAAAATGGCGATCATGATGTGCCAACGAAGAACGTAATTAAAATAAATTCAAGCAAGGTCTATTTTGGAATACAGGCGAATGATTATATGGAAAATTCGTTGCGATTGGGTGTTTTTAGAATGAAACTGATAGTGGATGGGAAAACCTTATTCGGTTGGGAGCTCAATAGAATTAGCTATGACGAAACTCGCTACATGAATGCAATTGGCGATTTTAAAACAAGAATGACAAAGGGTTTTTGGTTGCAGCTATGTCATAAATTGCCGAATGACCAATTGGAAATATACCGCTCAGGAACTCAGGATAATGGCTTGGTTGATGTAAGTGATGGTCAACTACATGACGTAGTCATTCGTGTGTACGATGTGAAAGGGAATAAAAAGGACATAAAATTTCAGGTACAGGGCAACGAAAATCAATGGCCGAAAAAGCAAGGAGATCATTATTTCGAAGCAGGTAAAAAAGCTAGTTTTTCAAGTGATAAAATCAAATTTAACTTGGCTGAGAATTTGTTATACGATAACCTAAACTTTAAGGGCATTGCTGCGAATAGTGATTTGCCCTACTCTTACTTATACAAAGTACAAGCCGCCAATGTTCCCGTTCATGATTTCTTTGATTTAAAATTAAAACCTAAGAAAGTAATTCCTGAAAATCGTCATTCTAAAGTAGCCGTGTTGTTTTCACCCGCTGACGACATGGAAGATGCGATTGGCATGCCAGCAAGCTATGAGGATGGATGGGTGGTAGTGCCTGTACGGCAGTTTGGGAATTATCAAATTACCACGGATGTTCAAGCACCAGCTATTATACCTTATTTTAAAAACGGACAAAAAGTGAGTAAGGGAATGCGTTTAAAATTTGGAGCAGAAGACAATCTGACCGAGTTGAAAGAGGTGCGCATGGAGGTGGACGGAAAATGGTTGTGCTGTTCTCGAAGAAAGAATAATTATTATTACAAAGTAGATGAACATTTTCCTCCGGGTCAACACACCGTTCAAATAAAAGCGGTTGATGGAAACGATAATACATCAGTTCAAAAATTTACCCTCATTCGGTAGAAGGCTGGGTAAATGACAGCCAAGTCCAATTAGTTTTTCTACTTAAGAATTACGACCTTTGTTCAAAATAAATTTAGAATGAGCACATTAGCTAAAGGTGATAAAGCACCACTTTTTACACTCAAAAATCAAGACGGAGAATCAGTAGCCTTGAAGGACTTACAAGGGGAAAAGGTGGTACTTTATTTTTATCCAAAAGATGATACGCCTGGTTGTACCAAGCAGGCGTGTAATATTAGAGATCATTCAAAAATTCTTAAAAAGCATAAGATAAATGTGTTTGGCATCAGCCCGGATGACGTAAAAAGCCATGTAGATTTTATTGAGAAGTTTGATCTCAACTTTACCTTATTGGCTGACCCGGGCAAAAAAGCGATTGAAAAATATGGTGTGTGGGTAGAGCGCAATATGTACGGAAATAAATTTATGGGTATCAAGCGCACAACTTTTTTGATAAATGAAGATGGTAAGATTCACCACATTATCAAAGGTGTAAAAACAGGTGAGCAAACAGAACAAATTCTTAAATATTGGAGTCTATCGTAAAGATTCGTATTAAAGAAAACGCTCTTGTTGCAAGAATTGCAGCTTTTAACTTAGGAGCTAGTGAAGCGGGCGCCGCTATCGTTTTTGGACGTACCATTTATTTATACAAAGTGACACGTAAGCAGCTACTTAAAAATATTCCGTACCTCCGGCATGAAGTCGCTCATGTATTACAGTATGAGCGTGAAGGTTGGTTTGGTTTTTTGGCTAAATATTTATGGTATTCCATTCGATTTGGCTATCGGCAAAATCCCTATGAAACGGAAGCTAGGGAAGCGCAAAGCGATAAAGAAATCTTAAACTATGTGCAGATTCTGTAAAAAAACATATATTTACTCAAAGAATGCAACAAGAGATAACTCAAGGAATTTGCGTAACTGTGGAAACACAGTACAACAAAGAAATGTCCAATCCCGGGCTAAATGAGTATATCTATTCCTACGAAATTAATATTGATAATCTGTCTGACTTTCCATTTCAGCTCAAAGCGCGACATTGGGAAATAACAGATGCCTTAGGCAATACCCGAACTGTAGACGGAGAAGGGGTTGTCGGACAACAACCGTTGCTCGATCCAGGACAAGGCTTTAACTATTCAAGCGCTGTGGGTGTAAAAACTGATATGGGCAAAATGACTGGTTACTATATTATAGAGAATATGCTGACTAAAAAGGAGTTACATATTTCTATTCCTGAATTTTATTTGTATCCTCCTTTTAAAATGAATTAAATCTTTACGATCTCGTTGTCGCAGCCAAACTCACTGAAGCACTAAAATGTTACTGTGGGTATAAAATTTCATTAAAACCACACATTTTACTAGAACACTAACAAACTAAAGGATAGATTTGTGGTGCAATCAGTAAAAGATTGCATTTTCAAAAAGATTGCTAAACTTCATTTTTTAATGGCAAAGAAAAATACGGTACAAAAAAAGAAAACGAAGGGCATTATTAAGTTGATGTGGTTCTGCGTGTTATTTGGTCTTATCGCTTTTGTGGCGCTTATTTTCCTAATTGATTCTGGTCGCTTGGGCAAAATGCCTAGTATGGCGCAATTGCAAAATCCTAAATCAGCCATAGCCTCTGAAATTTATGACGGCGACGGAAACTTAATTGGTAAATTGTTTGCTGAAAATAGAGAGCCCGTCACTTATAAAGAAATAGCTCCCGCGGTAATTGATGCTTTGGTTGCTACGGAAGATGAACGTTTTTACACTCACTCAGGCATCGATGCCGAGGCTTTAATGCGCGCTATTCGGGGTGTGATTACGGGTAAAAACGAAGGTGGGGGTAGTACGATTACCCAGCAGCTTGCCAAAAATTTGTTTCCTAGAGAGGGTCGTTCGCTTCTTAAAATGTTTTACCACAAGCTGAAAGAGAACATCTTAGCAGTAAAAATTGAGAAGAATTTGACCAAAGAGGAAATACTGACCGCTTATTTAAATACGGTACCTTTTGGATATAACTCATGGGGTATCCGTTCGGCATCACGAACCTTTTTTAGCAAAGAGCCACTTGATTTAGAAACGCAAGAAGCGGCTGTTTTGGTAGGAATGCTAAAAGCCAATACGGCTTTTAACCCAATTAGGAATCCGGAAAAATCTAAAGAAAGAAGGAATACAGTTTTATTTCAAATGCGCAAGAATAACAAAATTAGTAATGCGGATTATCAGAAATTTAAAGCTACAGAATTGGTAACGAATTTCAAACCAGCTTCAGCACAAAAGCATGAGGGACTCGCTCCCTATTTCCGACAAGTAGTTGAGCTTAAAGTAAAAGCTTGGTGTAAGAAAAATAAAATGGACGTTTATAGAGATGGCTTAAAAATCTATACGACCATTAATCCAAAAATGCAGGAGTATGCTGAGCTAGCGGTCGCTAGAAATATGTATAATAAAACTCGTAGAGTCAATAATTTTAGATGGCGAAGGCACCAGAAAACGCTGAAAAGAATCATTCAAAATTCTCAGCGTTACAAAACACTAAAAAAGGCTGGCTTTACTGAAAAGGAAATTGAAGAAAATTTCAATACGAAAGTTAAAATGACTGTTTTCGCCTGGAACGACAAACGAGAAAAGGAAATGACGATGACGCCCCTTGATAGTATTAAGTATATGCGTGCCTTTGTGCAGACAGGTTTTGCTGCTATGGATCCGGCTTCGGGTGAAGTAAAGGCATGGGTAGGAGGGATCAATCACAAATATTTCCAGTATGATCATGTAAATGAAAACACCAAGCGTCAGGTAGGTTCTACTATGAAGCCCTTAGCATACTGCTTGGCAGTAGATAATAACTATTCTCCGTGTATGCCGATAAGTTGTCGTCCTGTATTTTTTCCAGGGCATAGATTATACAACGCAGGTGGTTCGCGCTATGGTACATTGCCTATGAAGAACGTTTTGGCGTATTCTTTGAATAATGGTTCGCTTCGAGTGTTAAAAATGGTTGGGATTGAAGCATTTGTAGATTTTTGTAAAAAAGTAGGGATTACTACTAAACTAAAGGCTTATCCTTCTATTGTACTGGGTGCGCAGGATATATCAGTCATAGAAATGTTAAGAAGTTACACAATGTTTCCCAATTTTGGAATCAATGTTAAACCCACCTTTATATCTCGCATCGAAGATAAGAATGGCAACTTACTCGAAACCTTTGTGCCAGAGCGCAAAGAGGTTATCAATGAGCGAACAGCCTTTAAAATGATTAAAATGATGCAAGGAACAGTAAATTTTGGAACGGCCAAGCGACTGAAAGGGCGCTACGGTTTAAAAGGTGAGCTGTGTGGTAAAACCGGTACGACGAATGACGAAGCAGATGCTTGGTATATTGGGTACTCACCTCAATTATTGGCGGGTGCTTGGGTTGGTTGTGAAGATCGTTTTATGGGCTTAGGCTTAGGAGCAGGTTCGCAGGCGGCTATGCCGATTTGGGGCTCTTTCTGGAAAATGGTTCAGCGAGATAAAAGTCTTGGTTATTTTACACAATCTAAATTTGAAGAACCAGCTTCGATGGAGGGTATGGATATTTGTGATAGTTACGATCAAATTAGTATTCAACGAAGTGAATCGGTTGAAAACGTATCAAGAGGTTTGGGCCTCGACGATGTTAGCGAATCAGAGATTAATAAAGTAATCGGCGTAGAAGATGTGAACACGAGTAGTGGCGCAAATGAAAACGATTATGAATAGTAGATATTTAAAATTTATTGGTGTTATATTTTTTTTAGTAGGCTTTGGAAATCTTCAATTGCGAGGGCAGTCTTACAAAAATTGTTACCTAAAAAATAAATCAACCAAAAAAAATGAACAAATTACCTTTAAGGTCTATTACACTTTTGCCGGTGCATGGATTGGAGCAGGGGTGGCTACATTTACTAACAAGCTCGAAACCTATAAAGGCAAGCCGGTTTATCATATTATAGGTGATGGAAAAACGTTGAGAAGCTATGATTGGTTTTTTAAAGTACGGGATAAGTATGAATCTTACATAGATACAACCACCATGTTGCCTTATAAATTTGTTCGTCGTGTGAATGAAGGGGGGTATAAGAAATACAATGTGGTCAATTTTAACCGAAATCTAAATTCGGCTAGCTCGAACGCAGGGGTAAAAAAAGTACCTGCTTGTGTGCATGACGTAGTATCGGCTATTTACCACGCTCGAAATATTGATTTTAATAAGTATAAAAAAGGTGACAAAATCCCGTTTAGTATTTTCTTAGACAACAAAGTTTACAATATTTACATCCGCTATTTAGGAAAAGTAAAACTTACCACAAAGCATGGTGTATTTCGCTGCATAAAGTTTAAGCCTTTATTAATTGATGGAACCATTTTTGACGGAGGCGAAAAAATGACCGTTTGGATTACGGACGATGATAATAAGATTCCGGTTCATGTAGAAACTCCAATTATTGTAGGAAAGGTGAGAATTGATATGGTAAAGTATAAAAACCTTAGAAATCCTGCCAAAGGCATCCTCAAAATGTATAAATAATGCTTTTCCTACTCCTTTATTTCAAAACTTAAATTATATTTAAGCTTTGAAAAACCGATGAATATAATGAGGAAGAGTTTATTAAGTGTATTTATGCTCTTGGGTGGTTTTATTGCCCAAGCCCAAACCTATTATCCCTTAGCAAACCCATGCGATGCGGACAAAGTTTATTTAAAACTACCATCAGCGTCTTATGACGTGAATTGTGTGCAGCAGTTGAATCTTACTAGCCAGTATTTTACTGAGTTTCCTATGCAAATTTTAAAATTCCCTAATTTGCGTTATTTGGCCATTCAAAATGCTGATATTAAAGAGCTGCCAATTGATATTTTTTTGTTGAAAAATTTAGAGGTATTGGACCTTTCTAATAACAGTATTTCTCGATTGCCTTCTACCATAGGTGAAATGAAAAAGCTGCGTAAAATTATAGTACGGAATAATCAATTGTCTTCAGTGCCCACTACGGTAGCGAATCTTCAAAACCTTGAAGTTATAGACCTAACGGGCAACCCAATTAATTTTTTACCGGATGAAATGAACAACTTGCCTTCGCTCACTAACTTTAGAATGAGTGGTAGCGCAGCAGGAAACCCTACCGTATTATTTAATCTATTACGCAGAATGAAAAATATTACTCATTTAGATTTGAGTAATAAAAAATTAAATTACATACCAACTTCTATCAAGCATTTGACTAATTTAAAAGTATTAGATCTGAGTGGTAATAATTTGCATTGGCTACCAGACGAAATAGGCAATCTTACCAACCTTGAAAAATTGGTGTTAGGAACCTCCTCTCGTTCAGGCAATAATATTTATGCCTTGCCTTCTTCTTTTAAAAACATGAATAGTCTTCGTGAGCTAGAAATGGCTAACAATGGTTTGGTAGCGTTTCCTATGGAATTGACGGGTATGAACCGCTTGACCAAGTTGGATTTGAGCAATAATAAATTAGTGAGCATGCCAAGTGAAATTTCAATGATGAAAGGATTGCAACAGTTAAACATTACAAATAATAACGTAAGCAAAATACCGACTAGCATTCAGAAGTTGAATAACCTTATCAATTTCACCTACTCTGGAAATCCACTTTCTACTGAGGAGCAGAGTAAAATTTATAAATTGTTGCAATAGAAACGAAGTGAAAATTATAGAAAACTAGCTCGTAGCGCAAAGCGTTTCGAGCTTTTTTTAATGCAGTAGTTTGTTTTAAATTCTAAAAGAAATTTACGTACCCAAAGTGAATTTTAGAATTTCTAAACTTTATACCAGTGTCTCCCAGCGTACCGGCCGCATAACTGATATTAAATAATCCTGCTTTGGTTTCAAACACCATGCCCAGCCCTAAGCTATACGGCAAATCTTGCCGTTGCAGACCAGGGTAATCTCTTTGTATCAACCCAATATCGGTGAATAAAAAGAAATATGAATTTTGCGAAAGGAGATAGCGCGGTTCTAAAGTGGCTACGTGATATTGATTGACAAACAAGCTGCCTTCGTCAAATCCTCGTAATAAGCGAAACCCTCCGATTTGAAATACTTCATTGCGATACAAATTTTGTTCGCTAAACATAATAGCTCCTCGGTAACGAGTCGCAAGCGTCATGCGTTTTCCGATGGGAAAAAAATAGGCTAAATCGGTTTCCAATTGAAAGCGGTAGGAGCGTAAATCGATACTGTCGTAGAGATAGTCAAACGATTCGTTTCGGATAGGATCGAAGGTTTCTTCAATAGTAGTATTCGTTAGGAAATCTCGAATACTAGCCGCTCCTTTTAATCGAGCTGTATAGCCTTTTCGTGGATTTAATCGGTAGTTCGTACGGCTCAGACTCCCTTCCAAACCGAAGCTACGCGTGCGAATATCTGCATTAGCAGGCAAGCGTCGATTGATAATCAAATCATCAGTATTGACTGATATAAGTCGAGTACTTCCCGTCTCATAAAATGCTTTGAGCTGGTCTTGCGCGTTAAACTGATAGATGAACCCTAGCTCACCATTTACGGTTCGAAAACTGGTGTCTTTTTTATAATAGTCAAACGTACCTGATATACCAATTTGGGTATTGAGTAAGTAAGGATAAGAAGCGGTAGCTTTTAAACGAGGAGATTGAAATTGTAAATTTTGCCAATTGACTTCTATTTTTTCACCACGTTCTAGTGCATTGACAAAAGCAAATTTTATATCGCCTGTAAGTAAAAATCGATTTCCAATTTCTTCGTTATTCGGTAAGAGCCCAATTAATACATCGGCGCGATTGGCGGATTTGTTTTTTATATACAGATTGAGCCGCGTTTCACTTCTGCCAAAATAAATTTTCCAAGGGTAAGACTCTTGGAGAAAGGGCAGTTCACGAAGGAGCTGACTAATTTTTCTAATTTTTGATTCATTATAGAGTTCACCCTGTTCCAAATCTAGATAATTCATTAGGAAACTACGGTGAATGCCTGCATCTTCATTTATAATAATAGTGTCTATTTTTATAAGGGGTCCTTTGGTAATCTTTAGTTGAGCCGATACATTCCCTTTATTAATTTGCACACTATCTAAACGGGTTGATACAAAAGGATAGCCATTATTTTCATAGTACCCAATCATTTTTTCCATTACCTTGCCAAGGAGAGTCGGTTTAATTTTTTCGTTTATAAAACGTTTTTCGTCAAAGCCACTCAAGCGAAGTAAGTTGGTAGGAATGTTAGAGCTCGTAATCCGCGCCCATTGATAGGTCTCACCTAGGTTTACTTTGGCCAGTGCGTTTCCATCCGTTTCCCAAAGGGAATCAATGGCGGCCGCTAAGTACCCCTTTTTATATAACGATTGTAATCCTTTTTGAAGTGCATAACTTGCGTCTAGAAAATTGGGGTAGCTAGTCTTCAGGTTGGCTTCTTTTTCAAAAAAATCAGCCTTGGGGCCTGTGAGTATTAGTTTAGTTTGGGCATGCACGGAAATAGCACTCACAAGAATGAGTAACAGTACAAGCGTTCGGCTCGCTAAGCGAATTGTAAGAGTACCTATCATTTATAATAAGGACCGCCACTAATTTTTATTCTTAGTATCATTGCAAATCAGTTGTTTCTCGTAGCCACTATTTTTTTAATTGCAGACTACTTTTTTAAAATTACATTGGCTTATCAAATAAAAGCAGTTAATGGCAGGCATTTATATCCATATTCCGTTTTGTAAGCAAGCTTGCCATTATTGTAATTTTCATTTCTCTACTTCTCTACACTATAAGAACGAATTAATTGCTGCTTTATTGAATGAAATAGCGTTAAGAAAAAATGAATTTGATAAAGAGTCAATCGAAACTATTTATTTTGGCGGGGGCACACCGGGGATTTTGACAGTAGCGGAAATAGAAAAAATTCTTTGTGCTGTACTGAAAAACTATGCTTGCAAAGAAATTAGGGAAGTAACTGTTGAGATGAATCCCGATGATGTGACTGAAGAAAAGATTCTAGCCTTGAAAAGTTTAGGAGTGAATAGAATTAGCTTAGGCGTGCAAAGTTTTTTTGAAGAAGATTTACAATATATGAATCGGTCACACAGTACGGAAAAAGCAGTTCAGAGTATTGAATTGATTCATGAGCATTTTACGAATTATACAGTTGATTTAATTTATGGGTATCCTTTGCTTTCAAACGAGAAGTTAAAGCAAAATATAAATCGATTGATCGCTATTGGCACACCGCACATTTCAATTTATGGCATGACCGTTGAGCCTAAGACTGCCTTAGAAACTTTTATTAAAATAGGAAAAGAAAAGCCCATGCTACCGGAGCAAGGTGCGCAACAGTTTACGTATTTGATGAAAAATTTGTCTAAAGTTGGTTTTGAGCATTATGAAATTTCATCGTATGCTAAGCCAGGATTTCGAGCGATTCACAATAGTAATTATTGGGCAGGAAAACCTTACGTAGGGTTTGGGCCTGGTGCACATTCTTTTCATGGAAATAAAAGATTATGGAATGTAGCCAATAATGCTTTGTACATAAAATCAATAGAAAAAAATGAATTGCCGCAAGAGTTTGAAGAATTAAGTTCAACTGAAATATTAAATGAAACTGTTCTGTTAGGCTTGCGAGTTAAAGAAGGTTTGGAGCTGGCAGCTTATAAAAAAAATAGTTCGGAAGATCAGTTTAATCAGCTTCTTCACCAAGCGAACTCTTTTATAGAAAATGGCAGCTTAGAAAAAAGTGACACACATTTGTATTTGACCAATCAAGGTAAACTGTATTGCGATGGAATCAGTGCTGACTTATTTATTTAAAACACGATCCCCATCAACAACCAAAAAACCACTACCAGCGGTGCAGGGATTTTTGAATAAAGGAGTACTAATGCGGTAGAACCAATCACTAATAAGCTACCCCACTCAAAAGGTACAGATTGCGCGAGTAAAACGGCAGAACCCCAAAGGATTCCAATCACAGCGGCATGGACTCCTTCCAACGCGCGAAAAATAACTCGGTATTGTTTTAAATTTTGATATAAAGGAAAAAGAAAAAATAAGATTAAAGCACCCGGCAGAAAAACACCTACGGTACCTAAGAAGCAACCCAACAGTTGATTGAGTGGATTGCTATCCATACACAAGCCGCCTACATAAGTGCAAAGTGAAAATACGGGTCCGGGTATGGCATTTACGAGTCCTACGCCTGTAAGAAATTGCTCATTAGAAATTAAGGCACTGCCGTACACATCGGCAGCATGAAAAATAAATTGTTCTTGCATCATAGGGATAAGCACATAGCCACCACCAAAAACAATACTACCGAAACGATAAAAGTTTTCGAATAAATTAAACGAGCGCGCATTATCCCATTGTTGCGTACGAGCTAGTTCTGAAAGCACACCGGCAATCACAAATAAGAGTACGAACCAACCCAAGCGGCGCCATTTTACAGTATAAGCTTTGGTATCGTGAGGAGGAAATTCTTTGTTAGTGAAATTAGTGAGAAAACCACCTAAAATGATGGTGAGCGGGAAGACCCAAGGGCTTCTTACGAAAATAGTTAGCGCGGTAGCTATTAGCATGATTACAATGCCCACTGGACTTTTTACGCTAATTTTCATGGTGCGAATGGCTGCATACACTATAAAACCTACCGCCATTGGTTGCACATAATGAAAAACTTTATCTGAAAGAAAGGCTGCATCGACATATTTTACTAAGAAAGAGAGAGCTCCCATAATAAACGCTGCTGGAATAATCCATACTAATAAAGTTAAAACGCCAAGCAAAACACCACCTCGTTTATAGCCAATAAGTGCCACGGTTTGTGAAGAGGAGGGTCCTGGTAACATTTGGCAGAAACTGAGGTAATCCATTAGCTCTGTTTCGGTAATGTCTCTACGTTTTTCAACGAAACTCCGCATCATCATACCTATGTGGCCTTGCGGACCGCCAAAAGCAGTGAGGGAGTATTTGAGTACTTCTTTTAAAAAAGGTATGTGTCGAATAAGTTTCAATCCGTATTACTATCAGCTCCTAAATTACAACAGCATTCGTTTTTATAAAAGAGATACTCCCAAAGTTTACGGTTCATGGAAGCATAACTGAGGGATTTTTTTTGATTAGAAAACAATAGTTTAATTTAGTGCTGCTATCGAACAAACCATGGGAAGAAAGTCAACAAAAAAAAAGCAGGCGCGAGCAAAAAACCTTACTAGAGCTGTTCAGGCGAAGCCGGTAGTTCCTCCAATTGATAAAAAATCTATGGAAGGCATTTCATCAAAACAAGCTTGGCTGATGTCAGCCTTGTTTTTTGTATTAGCTATTTTGCTGTATAGCAATACATTTCAGCACAGGTTTGTGCTAGACGACCACGGGATAATTGATAATAATAAAATGACGAAGGCGGCTGTCAGTATAGAAAATACAAAGTTGATTTTCAATACGCCTATGAGACGAGGGGATGTTTCTGATAAAGAAAATTCGCTGTATCGTCCGTTCACTAAACTTATTTTTAATATCCAATGGAATGCATTTGCCGGGAATCCACATCATTTTCATAAAATCAACGTTCTCTTTTATGGTTTTTTGTGCATGATTATTTTTTGGGTACTGTATGATTTATTTAATAAAAAATGGGTTCTTCCATTTTTAATCACCTTATTGTTTACCGTGCATCCGATTCATACTGAGGTGGTAGCCAACATAAAATCGCTGGATGAAATGCTGGCTATGTTGGGCATGGTGGCTGCCATGCGTGGGATTCAGCTTTATATACGTCAAGAAAATTTACTTCACTTAGCTTGGGGTGCCCTAGCATTTGCGCTTGGTCTTTTTTCAAAAGAATCTACTGTGGTGGCTATGGGTATTTTTCCGTTGCTTGTTTATTTTCAGCAGAAAAAAATTGATTTTAAAAAACTGGCGGTAATCTGTGCACCATTTTTGATACTGGCTATTTTATTCGTCTACACTCGATCTTCGGTATTAGAACAGTTTCCTCAGAATGCCGAAACGAGCATTATGGATAATTTAATTGTAATGGTCAAGGATGATATTCCGGCTCGTTTTGCTACTTCGGTGATGATTGTTGGTTTTTACATTTATACGTTTTTTGTACCGCATCCGTTGGCGTGTGATTATTCTTATGCAACGCTTGAGCCAGTGGGTCTTGGTCACTGGGGGTTTCTTCTTAGTTTTTTATTATGTTTGGGAGGCTTTGTTTACGCTCTGTATTTGCTTACCAAACGAAAGCGAATCAGCTTTGGCATCTTATGGTTTTTTATTACTTTTTCGCTGGCGTCGAATGTGTTTTTCTTGATTGGAACTAGTTTTGGAGAACGATTATTTTTTACACCGAGTTTAGGTTTATCCATCGTTACGGTTTGTTTGCTAGCTAACTTTTTTCAAAAACGGGATGGTGAGAATTTATTGGGTTCCATTAAATCGTCACCTGTATTATGGGGAATTGTGTTATTGATTTCAAGTTTGTATTCTATTAAAACAGTGGCTAGAAATGTTGATTGGCAAAGTGATTACAACTTATTTTCACGAGATATAGAATACAATCCGAATGCGACTCACTTGCTATTTTATATGGGCAATCACTTGCCTAGCAATGATAGAAAAGAGGTATTGACCTATGAACTTTCTGAACTTGGATATAGTCCACAACAAATCAATGACTCCAGTAATCGAGAAGTTGCTTTGTCTATACAATATTTTAGACGTTCCTTAAACATTTACCCTTATTTGCCGTCAGATGGTTACAATCAATTAGGAAAGGCATATTTTCTACAAGGTCAATTAGACTCTGCTTTGAAATACTATACTAAGGCGTATTCAGAAGATTCTACCAGTGGAATTTATACGAATAATATGGGAACGGTCTATTTCAACAGCCGCCGATATGATCAGGCTATGCCGTACTTTAAAAAGGCGCATTCGCTAGATGATAGTAAAGCAGATTATATGAATAACATTGGTTGCATCTATGGCGAAAGCAATGTGGCGGACAGTGCTATTTATTGGTTTAAAAAGGCGAGTGCAGCTGATTCGTTAGATATGAAATCATTGCAATTTTTAGAAATTACCTATCGTGCACTGGGTGATATTTCTCAAGCTGACTACTATAGAAGTAGGATGCAATACGTACAGCAGTTGCGAAGGGATCGCATGTAATAGAAGAATGAGATAAACGAGAAAAATGAGAAAGAGTTAAGATGCTATTCTGTTAGATTCTTAATCATAGTATAAAGCATTCGAGATATTTCGCTTGCAAGTTGCAGATTCCTTTGATATGTTTCCTTATCTATTTTTTCATCGTTCTGCATTACGTCTATAACAGCAACACATTCAAATACAGAAGCTCTAGCTATAATAAAGTAATTTTTTCTATCCTTGGTTGACGACTTACCCGAACCTTCTGCAATGTTTAAGATAATACTGAATGACGCTGGACCTAATTGGTCTTTTACAAATCTCTTTGGTTTTTTTATGGACAGTACCTTTTTACAATTCAACTGAAAGGTCTTTGCTTTGTTCTAGACAGTTAATTTTTGGAAATCGAACATGGAGAATGTATTAAATTGTGGGTTTTAGAATGAGAGTGAGTTGGAGAATGAGAATGAATTTTAATACATTCATTCTCCCTCTCTTTCTCATTGTCTCTCTGCTTAGTGGAGCTGAGGGGAGTCGAACCCCTGTCCAAACATAATCTCGGAAAGCTTTCTACAAGTTTAGTTATCAATTAAATTTTCGAGTGACTGCAAGTAGAAAACATACTTAACGCCACCTTATTTGCTGAACCACGGCCGAGGCGGTGGTTTCACATAAACATAGCAACACTGTTTATGCTAGCCGTCGATTTTTATGATTAAGATGAGGCCAAGTCGTCGGCCAGTTGGGATCTCATCCATATATGACATCTAATCAATGATTAGGCTGCCATAGCGAAGTTGTTATCGCCATTTGAAATGTTGAATCATGTGATTTAAGTGCTATGAGACTACGCACTACTTGCTTACTATCAAAGAACCTATGCTGTCAAAACCAGTCAGCCCCAATCTTTATTGGAAAGGCAAAGGTATGATTTTTTAATTATTCAAAGTTTTGATTTCCTTGTAAAGAATTTTTGTGAGTTCATCAATGTCTTCATTTTTTTTACCCAAAGCCGCTAAGGCGCCTTTTTCTAAACAGGCTAATCGTAAATCCTCGTTCATAAGCGCACTCATAATAATTACTGGCATTAAGGGATAATGAATTTTTGCTTGCGCCAATAATGCCAAGCCATCAAGCCTGGGCATTTTAATGTTGCTAATCAACAAGTCATAACTCTCACTGTTTAATGCCTCAAGCGCTTCGGCACCATCGCCTACAGAAAAGACGTGATAGCTTCCGCCCATATTTAAATAATTATGCATTGGATTTCTGAAGAATGGGTCATCATCGACTAGTAATATTTTTTTAGGCATATCGGTTTACTGTTTGATTAATTAAATTTTAAAACGCTTTGTATTCTGTTCATAAGTTCTGGCATAGCAAAAGGCATGTCGATAACTTCGCACTGATTCTCTTGCATCATTTCTTCCACTTCGCTTTCTTCCATATAGGTATTAATAGCAATGATGGGTAGCATAGGAAATTCTTCGGCACAAATATCAATAAGTTCCGGGCCAGATATTTTGGGCATTTTAAGTTTAGCTATTAAAACATCCACCTTTACACTTCGGAGCACTTTTAAACCTTCTTTGCCATCGCGGCAAAGAATGCAATTATAATCTAAAGCCGATAAGGCATTGCCGATAGTTTTTAATGCCTCATCTATATCATTGCAAATTAGGAGAGTTGGTTTTTTGGCGTCCAATTTTGCCTCTTCTTGAAAGCTAACTGTATACAAATTGGTTTTCTGATAAGCATGATGTTGCCAGCATCGATTTTGAATGTCTTCATATTTTTTAAGAAAACGAAATACGTTTTTAGCAGAGTTGCTACGCCATTTTAATATTGGGTATTTGGCAAGGGCGTACTCGTCTTTTTGCGCATCATACTTTACGTCTAATTTAAAATAGAGATGTTCGTAATAAGAAAGCCAATTTAACATCTCCTCAATGGTGCGAATAGATTCAATTTCTTTTAGGGCCTTCATTGTAAATTCTCTATTACCATCAAGACAATTAACAATGGCGTTTGCCTTATAAATATGCATCATGCGCAAGCTCCGTGTGGAACGCAAGCAGATGCTATTGTATACGATATACTCATACCAAGGAGTTATAAAATCGTAACAATAATTCCCAAAAGCTAGTGGGTCATCAGAATTACCATTGGTTACTAGTCCACGCTCTAATTTTAAAAACCATTCGCGATAAACATCAGCTGACTTTATTTTCAAGTTTTTCTTGCAACTTTCTTGAAGTTCTTTAATATTTAAATCTATCGTTTGAGTAGGTTGGCATGGGTCGGGGCCATTTATGGTTGTTTTGTCTTTCTCAGTGCAGAGCAATATATCTATAACTGTATTAGCTTCTACCACAAAGCCAACAGCAAAATTGACGCGTTTTTTTGAGGCATAAAATTTAAAATATTGTGCTCTTGGATGATAATCTTCGCCGTGGTAGCTACAAGGGATAGCTAATAAGCTTTTGTCGCCATAAGTGCGTGTGTTCAACAAAATGCGTTGTAGAAAAAACAGGAAATCAGTGACCGGAACTCCGTTATATATATCGGCTCGCAAGAGGGGCTTGAGTTGCACATGATTTAAGTTTTCAAATGCAAAAAGCACCTTGCGAAAATGAGAAGCGGGTGTTGGTTTCATTTGGGGAGTTTAAAAGGGGGATTTAGTAATGGGCTGTTGGTTATGTAGTTGTGCAGCTTCACTATTTATTTTTTTGTTGAGTGTTTGAAATTCCCAGAATCTTGCATGTTCTTCGATTGGCAATTTAATTTCGGTAAGGCCATGAAACTCTAAACAAAGTTCTTCCTCATTAAATTCTAAGGGTAAATTAAAGAACAAAAAGGCTTGCTTTTGGAGCCATGATTCTTTTTCTTCCAAAGTTTTTAATCCTTTTCCCAATAAGGTAGCACATTGTAATTCAAGATAGACTTGATCTAAGAAATTGAGCCGTCTTAAAACTTCGTAAATATTAAGCACCCTGCTATACGCTTCATTATCAATGTCGTAATCATAGAATCTACAATAACTGTATATTTTTTGGTGGTCGTTCAAAAAACGATAAAAGTCTTCCTTTTTCCAAACACCATATTTGCTATATTTTTGAACATCGGCTATGGCGAATTCAAATATAGGCTCAAGTTCTTCCCATTTCTTATAAGGGTTTGCCTTTCGCCAGGCAGATGTATCTGTGCTTTCATCCAAAATATAATAGGATTTATAGTCTGTAATCATTTCCTCCACTGAAATATTTGCTATTGCGCAAGTTTGATAGCATTGATACATATCTATCACCTGCCCACCACTTACTTTAAACGCAATTGGCAATTTTTTGTTCGTGCTGGGCGATCTAAATTGAATGATTTGTGGGGTGGGCTGGCATACAGAACCCTGACATGCTGTTATTTCATAATTTAGAGAGATATCACCTTGTGCTCTAAAAAAATTAAATGCTTTTTTAAATAGTGCTAGATAGTCATCCGTAGGCATTCCTTGATACTTAGTATGCACAAGCAGAATACTTAAAAGACTATAGTCTAGATTTTCTATAGCGGATATTATTCTATTGTAATGTGTTGTCATTGGGATTAGATTTATTGATTAAAGGGATGTTGCATTTATTGTTAAACAAATATATTCAGACAAATTGAAGGCATATCATATCGTGTAACTATAGTACACGTAAAAATTAATCCTGACCATTATTGGTCAGGATTATGGTAGATTCATTCCGCTCTTAAGGGAGCGATTGGCAATATTATTGCCAAAGTATTTATTCCTATTGTTGTAAAAAGGTAACCCAAATTGTACTAATTTATTTTGATAATTCGTGCGCGCGTTTTTCCATCTTCTTGGTTTTCAATTATAAATCTGACTGATGCATTTTGTTTAACCAATTTTGCCCATTTATTTTTAGAGGATAAGCTAAAGTAATAATCCTTCGTGCCAGCAACAATAAATCCATTAACACCTTTATCATTCTGATTAAGAATATTTTTTATATGACCTTGCGCCGCGTTAGCTTCAGCTGTCGCTTGGAGACTGTTCTTTTTCCAAAAAGCTCTTAGCTCAGGAGCTAGATCATTGCTAATGGCCGATTTATCCATAAGTTGACGGTCCATTAATTTGTTTAGCAGATTTTGCGGTAGCGCTTGGTCTTCTTCTTGTTTTAAGGCCTTGAAATATAAGAAGTGTTTATTGGCAAGCTCATTATCCTGGTCTTTTTCAAGAATATTGCCTATGAGAAAGATCAAACCAGTTTTATAAGTCATTTCGCCAAAGGATATCATGCCTTCACATGCATTGTATAGAGCATCTTTGTTGTTATTTAAATTGAAGTGTAGTTCTGCCACTTCTTTATATAGAAACCATTCTTTTTTCTTTTTAAGTAATTGTTGGAGTTCTTGCAAGGCCTCTTCGCTTTGGCCCATATTCTTTTTGGATAGGGCAATCCGTCGGGCAAACCAAACATCATTACTATAATGAAAGCTATCAATATTCTCCAAGGCTTCCTTGCTCGTTTCAAAACATTCTTCGAATAAGCCTAGCTTGAATATTGCTTTGGTTTTAGAAGCATACCAATTTTCATGGGTGGAGGCTAGTTCCATTATTTTTTCCCGTCCATTGCGTTGGACTTTTATTGATTCGCAACTTGTATCTAAGAAAGCCGGATCAAGCTGATTGCACAATTGATTAATATAATTCCAATTTACACTTGGTTTGCCTTTTTCCGTTTTGCACACTAATTGAAAGATTCGATTTAATGGGCTTCGTGCAAAATCATTATCTATAGCTTGTAATAATGGGAGGACTTCAAGAATTCGAGTGTTGACATCAGAAATAGGCAGTGGCGCTATTGTGGGATCGGTATTTTCATTATTGGTTTCAAAAAAATCCTCCGTTATTTCAATATGATCTATATCAGTTTGTAAGTTATTCTCTGCTTTATAATTATCGTATAGCACCCAAGCATACGCAGGAAGTAGCATAGGGCTGCTAGCTTCATTTATTTTAACATCATAAGCATCCAAGAATTTATAGGCTGCACTACAATTATTTGTTTTGCGCAGACAAGTAAGAATATTGGCCATTATATAATTGTCTGATTTGATTTTTTCAAAAGGGTGCTTACTCTTATTCTCTTTGAAAAACGTAAGCGCTTCGCCAAAGTTATTAGCGTTTTTTAAAGTGCGTATTTGTGTGCTAAAATCAAAGTAGGACATTGCATTTATTTAAGATTAGTTATGAAAATTTCGTGTAGGTCCTCCAATAGTTGATTACTGTTACAGTCTTTTAATATGGGTTCACTAAATGTAAAAGAATGGTTTTGGCGATAGAAAAATTTTACAGACGCTTGTTCGGCATTTCGTTCAAAATTATAAACCTCATGGTCTTGTAAATGCTGAATACCTTGAATGCTTATATTTTTTTCATTACAAGGCTGTAATATGGTATTGTATAATGCCTTTAAATCTACTGTATCTTTTTCAAAATGTATAGTCGTATCTTTTTCGTTTTGGACATCCTCGGTTTCTTCTTTGCCAAATAAGATTGTTCGAGTCTTTTGAAATTCTGTTTTTAAAACAGAAGCCACTTCCGGCTTGTTTCTGCCTTCAAGTTGTATCGATGAAAAAGTATTGTCCCCTTTAATATTAAATTTTACGTCAAAGGTTTCGCTTTCTTTTTGAAAAGTATATTTTTCGTAATAGGTATCATGTTTTCGAGCTTGGATGATACAGCCGAAATGATTTGAGATAGCCCAAATATTCTTAAACTTATTTTGAATAAACAAAGGTGCATTTAATAGGTCAAGTCGTTCAAGAATAGCATTGTAATTGGCAGGGAGAGAACAATGGATGGTTTCGGCTGCTTCAATTTCGGCCTCTAACAATTTATGATTGTATTCAAATTTTGAGAACTGCGTAACGGAGGGAACATTAAATAAATACAGGTGTTCTTTTGCTCTTGTAATGGCAGTGTATACCCAACGTAAAAATTGGTTGGCATATTTCCCCTGATTCATATCCATGTTTACAATCACATTATCCCATTCGCCACCTTGAGCCTTATGGCAAGTAACTGAGTAACCAAACTTTAGTCTCAGGGCATTAAAAAAGGGGTCGGTTTTAATTTTTTGTTTAAACTCATCGCTGCCAGGATAAATTTTTAGTTTGCTCATTCGCTCTTTAAAATCGAAGTATATAGCCAAATTGGTGGCATAATCCAGCTTTGGAGAATCGTCAAACATGAAGTCCTCTAATATCTTACAATCGATTTGTTGAAGTTGACTATTTTGATCTTTAACCTCTATGGTTACATCTCTAAAGCGGAGATCGATAAACATTTTCTCACCTTCTTCATTCATTGTAAACAGATTGGATAAGGTTTTACCTTCTAAGGCTGCATCTACTATTTTACCCGACATGCCGTTGAATAGTGGAATGTCATAATTCATATTATTTTGAAAAATCATAATAATATCGTTGGTATAAATATCGTTTACGTTATCATATAGCTTGGCTCTTAAGGCTTGGTTATAATCAAAACAACTTTCGTTGGTATAATTGATAATAATTGTTCTATAAGGATCTAATGCTGGATTCAACTCCAAATACTGATCTACGACTTCCTCGATATGAAGAACCGTGATATCTGCTTGTTGAAGATCGAGCTTAAATTGATTTCGCAGGTGTTTGGGGGTATCCAGCAGCTCACGGATGTAAATTGCATTATGTAAGATACCGCTATCCGTTTTTTGGCGCACTACATCTTTCATTTCAATTTCTTGCGTGGGCAAATTGTGTTTTTCAAGTAGGTACTCTTTGGATAAAGCGCCGGATATATTATCCGTGACCGGCTCCAACTGAGCAGGGTCTCCTACAAATATTATTTTGTCCTTTCGGTTAGGATTGGCAGGCGCTACAAGTGCAAACAAATCACTGAGCAAATGGCCAGAGCCAAACATAAAAAAATCATCCTCTGAATAACCGTCCGAAATCATCGAACTCTCATCTATGATATAGGTTGTGCGTATATTTTCTTCTATGCTACGCAAGCCATATCGAAATTTGTATTTCTTTTTTTTGTCTTTGCCTTTCGTTGCATCCTTTTCCTGAAGCTCTTCTTCTATTAGGGTATCTAAATTATATATACCACGGTGAATAGTAGATGCGCCTAATTTGGTTTTATCGCGCAGTACCATAGACGCTCTGCCAGTGGGAGCCATAAGCTCAAAGATCTGTTTGCTATGTTTTAGGTATTTACAGACTATGCTAATGATAAACGTTTTACCCGTACCTGCATAACCCTTTAGCAAAAAGCACTTTTTATCAGAGGCTAAGAACGAACTTAAAGCCTCAATAGCTTCTTTTTGCGCAGGCTCAAACTGCGGCTGCTCGCCTTTGGCTAGGCGAAACTCATTATATGCATATTCGGATAAATTCATTTTCTGATTTATTTGACTCTAAATTAATTATTTTCAATACAAAGGAAAATGATTTATGTCAAGAATTGGCTTACCGTGTAATTAATGTACACGATAATTAATTGTCGCGTTCAGTTGCTAATTGAATATCTCGTTCTTTTTTATACCATGTCAGCAGTTCTTCATATGCAAAGAATCCTGCTTTCCACAATGAAAGAGGGAATCGTTCCTCTGGATTATGGTCATACTTTTGTAATTCATTTTGAAACTGAAATGATTTGGCGACAAGTTCACCACAAGGAGCTTCGCGTTTTGCAAATATGTCTTGACCACTGTTTCTGTCGGTTATTTTCAGCCCGTTGAAATATCTTGTAAAAAGACTTAAGCTAACACTTCGACCGAAAAATGGTCGGTCTCCCACTTGTATTTCAGTTATAATACCTTGTTCGCATATTTTTTTCAAGAAATGTTCTAGTGAATCTCTTAAAGTCTTGAAGCTGTAAGAATCTTCCGTTTTATTCTCTAACCACTCCACCATATTATGCGTATATCGTTGATAGTTGTTCGCCTCACCAGGTCCCAGATAATGATCTTGAAGCATTTCGAAGAATAGAGGGTAATCTTTGAAACTGTGATATCTAGGTAGTTTTTTTATTTCTTCTTTTATGAATTCAAATACTTTATCGATAGAATCCGTTTTATCAAATAACATTAAATCTTTATACTCATCTTTAAATCTAGGATCGCCCGGGTATCCTGTTAGAATACATTTTACAAGTAGTTTTTTTCGTTTTGTTTCTATCTGCTTAATTCCTTCAAGGTTCTTAGTCAATGATTTAAATGATTCTTCATTGCTTTTAATATTTTCAAACCCTTTGGCATCTAATACTAATGCAATAATGGAGGTGTCCTCTTTTAATTTTTGAATTCCTTCTACAGCAGATTTAGCATATTCTAAATCAATATTAAATTTCAATGCATTATTCTTAATACTATTGTACGTTTCTCTGTCGTTTTCTATATGTAGTACTTTAATTTTCATATTTTCATATTTACCATACATCTATTTCGTCAAGAGAAGTTTCATCATCTTTGTTTCTAGGGATGCTTAATTTAATTCCGAATCCAAAATGTTCCTTTATTTCATTTTTTTTCAAAAAGTCTTTACAACTTTCTTTGCTCATTATTTTAAAAGTTCCTTTGTGTTCTTGGATGAAGTCATTAACTATACTTCCACCGATTCCATTACCATTGCTTTTGATTTTTTTTCCTCTTTTTGAATAAGTCTTTTCACTAAGTTCATGTTCTTTTTCTTTTCCATTATTCAGTATATAAATATCATATACATCACTTAGATTGATAAGGCAGATATATATTTTTTTCTTAGCATCTTGTTCGAATCCTCCGTGATTAAGGGCATTTTCTATAATGGTTTCTATTGCTTTTTTAAGACTCTTTCTATTTACGCGAGCGGTGGGCGTATCGTTAGAACGTATTTGCCATATAAATTCAAAACCTACTTGCTTTATGTATTTCCTATGTGAGAGTAATTCATCTTCCAAACTTATGGTATCAAATCCTTTTTCCACATTGATGCCATCTTCAATTCTAACTAATAATTCTTGATATTTATTTTCTATTCTTTGAAATATTTGTCTGTAAGTATCCGCCGATTGATGCTCCCCGATTTTTAATTGTCTATCTAAATCAAAATCCCCTTCAGATTCTAACGATAAAAAAATGTTTTTGATATCATTGTTATAAACCCCAAGTGGTGTTTTTAATCCATGGGCAAGATTAGCAACAGTCTTATTTTTGTTTGCATTTATCTCATTTTGAAAAACCTTTTTATCGAGATTCTCAGTTTTAACTTCAAGGCGAATGCTTTCACTCTTCCATTTCGCTGCTTTATCAAGGGCATACTCTTGCAAAAGCTCGTCATACATTTCATCAGATAGAATTGTATTTGGCTTATTCAAAACCTTAAAATTCTTGTCTAACAAAAATTGAATAAGGGTATCCTTGCCAATGTTAAATTCCTTGGCGGCCTTCATTAATCGTATGCCTTTGCTTTGAGCCATTTCTTATTTATTCAAATGTAAATTTATGTAATTGTATTGTGATTCTAATTTATCGTGTAATTATTATACACCATAAATCAGAACATTTTTTATTTCTAAAATATTCTAGAATCATTTTTTCTGTCTTGAATGTTTTTTAAAATCCTCTCGTAATTCTCTAATTCGGTAGAGTCAGATCCATGTCTGTCATACAATGCAGTATCTTTCGATGCTGCATATTCTATATCTTCAGTGGTTTCAATTAATGAAAAAGAATGAACTTTCTTTAACTCCTCTAAAGTCTCAGCATAAGTTACACCTGTTTGGATATCATATCCAATTGGAAATAGTAAGTCATCTTCTCTAACAACTACCTCGCCTTCGGACCAGGTTGTACAGTAAATTAGATATTTCTTCATTTTGTTGTTGAATTTGACTTGGACATTTTGATTAACTCTATCGGGATGAATGTTATTTGATTAAAGTATGTTCTATTTTTTAAATAATAATATGCATTCTAATTGTTGACATATAAATTGAATTTATATATTGGATAAGAGGTTAAGTGTGTTACATTGTTGCCTTTCTTGTAGTGCCCGAGGATATAAAAACACGTATTCGTTATCAAGCTTCGGTCATGGTCGTCACAATCCTTTTTAGGTTTGCAAAAGATGTTCTTTTTATCAATGCCAAGTATATCTGCCGTATCCTCTATTTGCTTTTCTTCTTTTTGATAATATTTCTTAGATTGACGATGATAATTGTTATAAATAATGGTAAGGTCTTTTCTTTTTGCCTTTTTAGATAGAAAGCTATTAAGTTCTTGTTCTAGTTGTTTTTTAGTTTCTGTATTGCTAACAAAATAAGGATCCATTATTTCAATGCTATGAAATGGAGCTAATTCTTTGCCAATATTAATTGATTTAATTCGTCGAGCTCTTGTCTGAAAGTAATCTTTATGTGTTTCAGTAAAGCGCATGTCTAAATACACTGCACCATTATCTTCACTCAATTTTTTACAGTCTTCACCAAAATTGAGAAAAAAATAGTTTGCGCTTACGCTATCTCTTTTAGTATTGCATATTGGCGCTTTGCCGAGGGATGAGAAAAAACTTTTTAAATTAAGGTCTTCTGGACTTTCGTCTAACTTACTTTCTAAATAGAGTTTGTCAGAAAATTTTAAAACTTCATGGATGAAGATTAAAAAATGTAAATGCCCCTGTTCTAACAACTCTTGCGTATTGTTATTTTGATACATGCGGCTTCTATATGCAGTAAGAAATGGCTTACTAATCCAAGTACTTATTTCCATGTTTAGTTGTTTTGAGTTTTTTCTTGTTGCATTTGAAATAGAATATTATAGTCTTTGTCTGCCTGGTCCATAAACCCTCCTCCAAATGGTTGACTCAAGGTTCCGTCTTCCAATATTTTAATTTGCTCAACTTGCTCCTTATCCTTTGGCACTTCACCTGGAGGGTAGAAGTAGTAAATATTTATTTTGTTACAATCAATTCCTTTTGGTGCCTTATTATCTTGATGATATTCAGCTACTCGACGCTGCAATCTTCTTATCAGATACTCACTATGAGTTTCTACAACTTTGAACGGCTGATTAATACTGGCTATTATATCTGCAAGTTCAGCCTGAAGATTAGGATGCAGGTTCGTTTCAGGCTCTTCTATAATGAGGAGCTTATGTTCATCGGAGTATTTTAAGGTACTTTCCGTATCACTTAATATTTTTTCAAACAAGAGCGGTAAAACTTGAGAATATCCGAATCCTAAATCTCTAATATTTTCTGTCTTACCTGTATGTGGGTTAGTTAATTTAATAATGTACAAATCCTCAATTTCCATAATTTCAATTTGCTTAGCAATATTTAAATCATATAATAGGTTTTGCAATCTGGTTTCAAGACTTTTCTCTTTATAACCAATCTTTTTAAGCAATGAAATTCGCTCTTTGTATCTTCTAATGTAATTGCTTATCAAATAAACGCCATTGGCTTCAATTGTTCTTTGTCGGTCAAATCGATTACTTGCATTAATCGTTTCAGTTTTGCCTGGAAAGAAATCCGCAACGTTGATTCTAAAATACTCATTATACCTTTCAAGCAGTGTAACATCAGTCTTATATTCTTTCAGTCCAAAAACATCTCTTAATGTACCATTGTCTTTAAACTCAGAATACATTCTTTTGAAAGCCTTAATATCTGTACGGTTTCCTTTAATATTATAATCAGCACCCTTCATATTCTTTACAAATAACTCCGAATAAATATAGCAGACTAGCGCCTCAATAATTTCAGAGGTTAGTTCAATGTCATATTCGTTTCCAAAACTTGACAATTTAGCTCCTCCCAAACCAAGTAAAATCTCTTCTTTTGAACGGGTAAGCAAAGAAATATAAAATTCATTATACACATCAGTCCATGTTGCAGCTTCTTGGTAACTTTCATTGAGTATGTTGTAAGTTTCTATAGCCTCCTGATTCGAAGAAAATTTTTCATTATAAAATGCAAAACGTTCATTTTTTTTATACATTGTTTCTGTAGAATAGTCTAAATTATTCAATTGGACATAAGCAGAATGCAAAATGCCTAGCATTGCTCTTGCTTGAGAGAAGTTCCTATGGGCTTCATTTAACTGGGCTTCAGTTAAGTGCGAAAGCCCATCATGCTTGTTTGGAGTGTCAAACCTTGAAATTTCCAAATTTTTCATCCTTTCCAAACGCTTGTAAACGTTTTTTGGAAGTTTGCTGGAAAGCTCCTCATACTGTTTTCCATAAAAAAAGTCCACCTCTGTTTCAACGTGATTTTCAATTAGATTAATTATATAGAAAAAGATTCGATCAATGATATCATAAAACCTTATCACTGCTCCTTTTGGAGCTTCAAATAAATTTCCAAAAAAATGGGAATTACTATCTGGTTGATCTTGAAAATTACCATTGTCAAGTTCAATACAATTTAGCTCGTGCCGCAGGCTGTTTGCGTCTTTTATGTTTTTTATATTTGGATAATTTTCTTCGCCATCTATATCAATACATTCTTGTAAATAATTATAAAAGGAAGAAACGAAATTCGACCAATTATTAGGGTCTAAAAATTCAAAAGTTCGTAGACTAAATATAATATCCGTTTCATCGTTTTGATTTAAAGACGAAATCGCCTCTTTAAGCCATTCGATCATTTCGTTGTCTAATTCATCCTTTTTATTTTTTTCGGAGTACATTGACAATAAACTCAACTCGGTGGTAGAGTTAAGCTGAGAAAGGAGAAAATTAGGATAGTAGCTGTCTTCTGTCAAAGGACCTTCTTGCTTATTTTCTTGAAGACGAATGCTTCGAAGAAATATATTATTTTCAATAAGTTCCAAAGAAAACAAGATTACAATCTCTTCATTCAATCTTTTATGTGTTTTTTTAAATAATTTAATAGAGATAGAATCTGATTCGTAATTAAAAAGGTTTTCAGGTTCATAAATCTTCTCCAGTAATTTTTTAGTATTAAAAGGCAGGTTAATTGTAGAACTTGTTCGCTTAGATATTATATTAATAAAGTTGAGTACAAAATTTATGGCATCTATTGCGGCAGACTTTCCTGAATTATTTTTTCCAACGAAAATATTTAATTCGTTGAGCTGAAATTCTACTGGTTCTTTAAAAGCCTTAAAACCTGAAATTTCAAATTTTATAAACTCTCCACAAAAAACATTCTTCTCCAAGTACATTTCGTGCTTAGAATTAAAATTACCCCAATTCTTAAAGCCTAGATTCTTTGCTTGTTGATCAGATATTTTAGCATTATGATTTCCGTATTTTTCATTGGATAACCTTTCTAGCCCCTCTTTTATTGCCGTAATATGATATGATGAAATTTCAGTTTTCCTATCTAAAGAAAGATAGATATCCTGAGAACATAGAAGTTTCCAAATTTCTTCTACTTCTAAGTGTCGCTCTTTTGCAAGTTGTCCTAACGTCATTATCTAATCAAATTTAAGGTATTAACAGCGCGAGTGATAGCAGTATAGGAAAAATTATTACTAGGAAGAAAAAACGTACCTAGATATACTTGATTCCATTCTCCGCCTTGGGCTTTATTGCAGGTCATTGCATAACCATAATTACAATGGAGTGCACCTACATATTTATCATTCCAAGGGTATGGGTCTTCTCTGTATTGTTTATTCTTAGCCATACGCTCACCTTTTAGTTTATTTTCAGCCTCAGTTAATATCTGTCCAGCACCACGCTGATCTCTTAAACAGTCTAGGAGCAAATAGTCGCAAAACTCTATTTCCTCATTATTCAAATCTCGCCCTACAAACCTTCCTTTAGCAAAATGCAATCCAGCTATTTGCTCAGCAGTGGCAATTTGTATTTCTTTTACAATAATTTGATCTCCACTAAAAAGACTAATCCCATCCCGTGACCATTTACGACTTAAACATAAAATATCGCCTTCCTGTACCAAGTTAATAGCACTTCCAAACATAGACTCTCTAATCTTTGCATTGGCAAATTTGTTCATTTTATGCGTAGCATTTATACAAATACTTTCTTCTAAACCTTTACTCTTAAAATCTTGCGCAATGCTAGGCGCTTGTATAAAAATACTCTTATGGGCATCCTTATTAAGGGGAAGCAGTTTTTCATCATCCTCTATCCTATTGACAAGGTTCTGAGCCAATCTTGATATTTCCGTACCACTATCTTGTCTTTTAACCTCGTGTAGTTTATGAAGTTGCCCTTTAAGATCATATGTAGATTCGATGTATTCAAGATCTAATGCGCATGATGATTTTTCTCCAACCGGACTTAATTGGTTTTTATCTCCAAGAAATATAATTTTATTGGAACTATTTCCTTCTTTTACGAATTGAATAAAATCACTCAATACATCATTATTGGCTGAGAATAAGTCGTTACTTGTTCTTTTGTTTTCAGAAGAGACCATGGAGGCTTCATCGATTATATAGATCATTTCATCCTCCTTGTTATTAGAAACTCGTTCAAAATGAATAGTGCCTTTGTCCTTATCGGAAATTGGATTATAAATGAGTGAATGAATGGTGGTGCTAATTTGATTGGTCTTTTTTCCAATGATACGAGCGGCTCTGCCAGTAGGAGCTGCTATATGAAAGCCAAGGTCAATATCTAATAACTTACCTATGACTGCGCTCATGATAGAAGTCTTGCCAGTACCGGCTGCGCCGGACAGGATAAACACATCCTGTTTGCATTTGGAATCAATAAAGATGTCCAATTCGTTCAATACCTTAATTTTTCCTTTAGTAGGGCAATCAAAGTGTAAAAAGTCAAGTAGTGGTTTAAGAGCTTCGTTTTTCATAAAACAAATGTAGAAAAGTTGACTACCTTAAAAGATTATCGTTTATTTTTAGTCCACGATATGCCAAGACTAAAAAAACCCGAACAAAGAAGAAAGCTTATCTATGAATTCCTTTGCGATGAAGATAAACAAGAAGCTAACACAAGAATTAATTGCCAAAAACTTTTAAAGAAGAATAATCTTACGGACATAAAAGAAACAGTTCTAAAAGATTTGAAGGAGCTTATAAAGGATAAATTAATTTATAAGGAGGGTGCAGGTGCGGCATGTTATTATTATCCGGTTGATAGGTATAAGGAATTAAGTGAGCAGGTTAATAATCTTGATAGCGATGACTTGTTGAGCTTGGAAATGGCCATTAGTAGTTTGAAAAGTTTGAAGTTCGTAGAGTTAAGTAAAGACCTTAAGAGGATTATCAAACTATTTGAAAAGGAAAAGAACAAACCCTTAAAGGATAAGCGTGAAATAGTTTGTTTGCAATCGCAAAATTTGAATGTAGATCAGCAGATTTTTCAGAAGCTATTTGAAGCTATCAAGTATCAAAAGGTGGTTGAAATGGAATACCAATCATTCAAAACGCGGGATAAACGAGCTGAATATATAGTGCACCCATATTTCTTAAAGCAGTTTAACAATAGGTGGTTTGTTATTGGATATGTTGAAGAGGAGAAAAAAATTGAACACTTGGGTATTGAACGGATTAAAAAGTTAAAAGTAAACTATAAGAAACCCTTCAATATTAAAATGACCGTTACTCCCAAAAAATATGCTGAATTTTTATATGGTGTTTCGGATTGGAGTAAGAAGCGAGTAAAAGTGGCCGCAGAATTTAATGCACATAGAGCTCCTTATTTTAGAACAAAGCCTATCATGCCAAATTTTACTGAGCAAAAGAAGAAGAACGGAAATATTATTTTTTCTTTTGAAAGTAAGATAAACAAAGAGTTGGTGGCTGAAATATTATCTTACGGCAAGGACATCGAGGTTTTAAAGCCCATAGAATTGCGTAATAAGATTAAGTCTATTTTGCAAGAAGGAATAAAGAACTATAAATAAATGGATAAAATAAATTTGAATCAATACTCTTACTTAATCATCTTATTATTAGTTACAATTGTTTCATGTGATTCTGAGCAGTTAAACCCACTTGATAAATACTTTAAGAATAAATTTAATGATGTACAATCAAGACAATTACCTACGGCTAGAAAGCTCGGTATTAAACCGCAAGCAACTAGAGAAGGAATTGAAAAACATCCTAAACTAGTTAAGGTGAGTAAAGGCAGAGGCTATACCGTTGCTCGCTTGGGCCATTCTTCAGCGAAGGTTTTGCCAAAAACAAAAGAGTTGATTCAAGATATTGGACAACATTTTTTGGATAGCGTAGTAGTCAGAAAATTATATAAAGAAAGGGTAGTGGTAACCAGTCTTACCAGATCTAAGCAAGATCAAAAAAATCTAAGTAAAGGGAATGGGAATGCAGCAAAGCAATCAGCTCATTTTTACGGAACAACTTTTGATATTAGCTATATCCGTTTTTATAAAAATATAAATGAGAAACGAGACATACTAGGCAATGTTCTAGATAATTTAAGAAAAGAGAAACGTTGCTGGGTGAAATATGAAATTAACCAGAAGTGTTTTCACATAACGGTACGGTAATTATATTTCTGTAATCTCAATTGCCTCTCGTGCTGCAATTTTACTAGCTTCTTTCTTAGTAAGGGCAGAGCCTTGGCTTACAATTTTTCCGTCTAATTTTACAGCTATATTAAATCGCTTTCTACCATTCGGAGCGTCATCAGGTTCTAGCTCTACAAATTCTAATTCTTTTTCTTCGCGCTTCGCCCAGCCTATAAGTTTATTTTTTATATTGGCTTCCACTTGTTCTAGCTCTTCCACATCAATGTATGGAATTATCATTCTTTTTTGAATGAATT
>Ga0209187_1000847_pt1 | contig 43504 bp, 32 predicted proteins | sample BantaG_FD_187430 | JGI IMG/M metagenome (GOLD analysis project Ga0209187, IMG submission 187430) | Marine algal microbial communities from Bantry Bay, Ireland - BantryBay_4 metaG (SPAdes) (version 2) | ecosystem: Host-associated > Algae > Red algae > Unclassified | place: Bantry Bay, Ireland...
ATTCTTGAAGTTGAGGATGATAATGGAGATTGTTATAAAAAGTTACTCGAGTACACAATATTAGATTGGTTAGGGAATAATGCTTATACTTTTACGCAGGTCTTAAGAGTTGATGAAACATTGACTCTGAATGGTATATCGGATGTAACGATTACTTATGATGAGTTACCGTTTTCATTATCAGCAAGCGATTTAGTTGTTGATGCAGATCAGACACACACGTATTCATTCGATCCAAATGATGAGACAGCTACTTCAATTAATTATGGAGTGTCAGATGCTACTGGAGGAGTTTATGATCTATTTGTCTATAATCATACCGATAACTCAGTAGCTGAAATAAATATCATTATTACTGATTGTTCAGAGGATGTAGTTATTGATATACCAAACACTTCTACCATAGAATTTAATGGAGAATATTTTATTCCTTTTACTGCAGCTCTACTTGGTGTAAATGTAGAATATCCTTGTTCAGATTTTGAGTTAACAATCAAAAGTGGAAACCTCAATGGAGTGTTTGCTCAGAATATAGGTGAGACAATAGAAGTGGAAGTAAGAGCAAAAATAAATATGGGTTCTCAAACCTTATTTACTGAAAATATAATGGTAATAATAAGCGGTGTTGGTCCATCTCCTGTGCCTATGTATATAGAAGAAAAAATGTTCACAGCTGGGGAAGAGATAACATTAGATATTTGGTCAGATCAACTTGATGGTTTACTTTCTTTTCAATTAAGATTGGACTTTATAAATGCTCAAATATTAGATATAACAGAAGGTGCACCATTTGATGATATTCCACATAATATATTCAATGATGGCAAAACAATCAATTCATTGTGGATCCCAAATGATGTAATGCCAATTGATGTGCCATCAAATGAAACTTGGTTTACGCTAACTGTTTTGCCAAGTATCGATGGAAGTACGTTTGATATTTTTACAACTGGAAATGATCCTTGGAGTGAGATTGTAATAGAAGATTCTTTAGATATTAGTGGTACATCAGCCGATTTTAATTTTGAAGTTGCAGAAAGAAACTTTTTGGTTTCGAATGAAGATGTTGAAGATAACATTTTACTCGTTCACAATAATCCAGTTTCGGATAGACTTGTATTAAGTGGGTTTTTTCAAGATATGGTTGTAGCCGAGTTGTCAATTTATAATTTGGAAGGTCGTAATGTTTTATCAAAAGAGATTGCTATAAGCGGGAATAGACTGGATGTAGATGTAGCCCAGCTTCAGAATGGCATTTATTTTTTAAAACTAAACGGACTTAAATCAGAAACTATCAGGTTTGTAAAAATATAAATATCTAGAAATAATATTTGCTTGCACGACGAATCGAGTCGACTTGAGTACTAATCAAATTCTTCACGGAAAAATGGTTGGTACATAGGTCGACTTTTTTCGTTTTAATTGTATTAAATGACAGTAGGTTTCATATTCATTTTTAATAAGTACTTTTTAGGATGAAGAATCAGTTAATAGATTATATTTATGTTTGATTTAACATAGGGATAATATTCCCTTTACATAATCTAGTTCAAAATATAAGAAATTAATATTAAATGCTTGATCTTTCATCTCTTCAATACAGTTCAGAATATCCTGGTGTAACGGCGATCATATTCACTGTTCTATGTTCAGTTTTGTTGGGTATTCTGATTGCATTTACGTATGAAAAAACTAGCCGGGATGTAGATAGGCCAGATAATTTTTTACAAGCATTAATCTTAGTCACAGTTGTTGCTGCCATGGTTATTCAGGCTATAGGTGATTCACTTGCTAGGGGGCTGGGAATGATTGGAGCTCTTTCTATTATTAGATTTAGAACAACTATTCAGAATCCGCGTAATATCGTATTTATGTTTGGCTCTATTGCTGTTGGCATATCGTGTGGTGTAATGGGATTTACAATTGCAATATTAGGAACAATAGGATTTTGTTTAACAGCATTTCTTTTAAGGTTTTCTTCTTTTAGCGAAAAAGAGAAATTATTCGGAGATCTTAAGATCAAATTCTATAAAGTAGATGGTAATAGGAAAGCCCTCGAAAAAGTGTTGAAGAAACATTGTTCTAATTTTGCAGTAATGAAAAAAGAATATGGAACGGGGACTGGAAAGAAATCCAATCAGATAATCTATGATTATAGAGTTAAGCTGAAAGATTCTTATGCGGCTCAAGAGTTAGTTGATGATTTGGATGATCTGTATGGTATTGTTGTTGGAAGTCTTACGATAGAAAACAAAAAAATAATCTCGATATAAATAAAATGAAAAGGTATAATTTCATATACATAGTTGGTTTTTTTATGCTCTGTCTATTAGGCTATATGACATTAAGCATACAGTCTGAATCTGCATTTTTTTATGGATTCGCAGAAAATAAGCAAACGGAAATTAGCCACAATCGAAATGTCTTAGTGTCAAAAATACATGTTAAGAACGGACAAGAAATTATAAAAGGTGATCTTTTGTTAGAAGTTGTTGATGAAGAAATAGATCTTAAAATCGATGAATTAGAGATTGAAAAGTCAACTGTTGATGTAAACAATGAATCAAAGGTTCAAGAAATAAAAAATAGAATAAGTCAAATTAGAACTTCTAGAAACTCGGAAATTGCGGAGATCAAAAGTGATATTATTGAATTAGAAAAAGAGATAGCACATAATAAATCGCTCTATGAAGGACTCAAAACGATCCAAAAGAATCAAGACAATTACAACTCTCCAGATAATATAAAGTTAAACTATCTGAAAGAAAGTCTTTTAAGTTTAGAGTTAACCTTAGAAAGAGAAATCACTGATCAAGAAAAAATATTGTCAAAAATTACAAAGCCTGGGCAACTTAAATCAAAGCGTCTCGATGCTGAGTTAGGTCATTTTAAAATGATAGAAGAGCACCTATCTATTTACGCACCTTTTGATGGATTAGTAGGAACAATATCATGTAAGGAAGGAGAAAATATATCTTCTTATTCTTCTTTGTTAGATCTATATAAGCATAACCCAACTCAAGTGAAAGGGTTTGTACATGAAAGTATGATCTTAGAAGTAGCCGTCGGTGATAAATTGGATGTTTCATCTACTTTGCACCCAGAAATAACAGTAATTGGCGAAGTAATTGGTTTAGGCTCAAGAATTGTAGAAATACCTGAAAGGTTAAGAAAAATGGCTGATTTCAAAACGTACGGAAGAGAGGTTGTTATTGAGATTCCAGCCGATAATCGTTTTCTTCAAAAAGAAAAAGTACTTTTAAATATATCAAAAGGCTCTTCAAAAAATAATTCATTTGGTGGATTATTTTCTTCGAAAGGCGAAAAAAACAGAGATTTTGCAAAACCTAAGGCGAAAATAGATTAACTGTGGGATTTAAATTCCTATATTATAATATTAGAATGTTACTGTTTTATTTATTCATATGCAGTTCATTCATTTGTTCTGGACAATTGTCTAGAACTACAACTGATGTATTAGCCCAAAATGTGCTGGATAAGAATCAATTACCCTATTCTTCAAATCTTGATTTTTTAAAGAATAAGGCAGGACGAATTCCTATTTTAGAGAGTTTTGACTTTAGAACATCGACCGATGAGTATGAAATTGATCAGCAAGAATTTACATTAAGATTTGATCTAAATAGCAATGATGAACGTAAAGCTTATGATAGAGTCTTGGCCTCTAATAAGCAATTGTATAGTCTGATGCAGGATGAATATGTTAGTGATCAATTAGAAAATGATTATCGATTGCTTGTTGATTATTATTTTGATTTGTCTGAGTTAGGTTTAATAAAGCAGGATCTATCAATGGTTAAAGATAAAAGGACTGTTCTATCAAAAATGATGTCCAATACAGATAATGTGAATATCAGTAATTGGCTCTCAAATCAAGATGACATTATTTCTCTTGTAATGGATTCATTAGAAATTGAACAATCATTAAATAACAGAAGGTCGTTACTATTCGGAGGTGAAGGAAAAACAATGGTTATCGTTTTTAATGATTTTATTTCAATAGATAAAATTAGTGAAGTCATCAAAATGAAATTAGGAAAAGGTCCAAGTGCGATCGATACTGACATAGCTATCTCTAAAGAAGAAAAAGCAAAAGCTGAATATGAACTTGAAGAAGCAGAGACTAATAAATGGCTCCGGTTTTTGCAATTAAGATATCAATCTGATGATGATGTCTCTTTTCAAAAAGAAATGAGTTTTAGTGCTAGCATAAATATACCTACTAAATCTACAAATAAAATAAAGAGGAATGACGCTGCTCTTGAAGTACTGGACAAAAAATACGATAGATTGCTAAAATTAGAAGAAAGTAATATAGATTACAGTTCAAACATCCTAAAATTAGAATCTGCTTTAGTAAATTATAGTGATCTACAAAAGTTAATTGAAGAGCAAGAATTAGAAGAAACATACGATAATTATTTGGCGCTCGGAAATGTTTCGCCTTTGACTCTATTAGGGATTCAAAAGAATATTAGTAAGCATAAGTCTAAGTTACTAAATGCTAAAAAAAGAATTTATGAAGTGTATTTGGATCTTATTTGTAATTCGTCAGTAATTTTAGAGAAACCTAGGGTTAATTTTCTAACTAATCGCCTTGAAATTATAGAATAATTTTATTCCTAGGCATTATCATTCGAAGAAAACACCCGATTGGAAGCAATCACTCGATTTTTTTGGTCAAAGGTGGCTTTGCAAGGCAAAACGACCATGTTCTATGAATCTGTTTTGCCGAAGGTTTGCGCTAGTAAGCACTGGAGATCAAGCCAAAAAAGAAGGCCTGCAGCGCGCATTCGCCACCATGCGTTTGTCACTTCGATACAAGCCACACTAGGGGCGAGCGGCAAGACTAATTAGAAAGTATATTACTCCGTATTACCTATAAAACACCGTAAAAAAGGGGCAATCATTCAGAAGTTGTAGAGTTAAAACACCTAATCAATATGGGATTCCGACATTTGCGAATATTCATATAGTAATTTTCTAGCATTACCTTTAGTATTTTTGATGATGAACTAGGCCTGTAGGGACGAAACCTATTTGCTATGGGTGTTAACTCATGGTTATGAAAAAAAATCTATTCAATTTAGGCAGCATTTTTATTTACAATGATGATAAATTTATTTTCGCCATAGAAGATCATAAAACCTGATAGATTTATTTTAATATTAATCTGAGTTGGTATAAAAGTTTCTTACTTCTAACATTATAAATCTCATCCCCAACAGCTCTTCATCATGATCCAGTTTTATTTGTTTTATACTTCTGGTGTGCATACAAGAAAAAAGAGCCAATCAGAAACGATTGACTCTCTACTTTTCGGCTGTTTAGAGGCCAAATTAATATGGGAAACATATACATACCAAGACTTTACCAGGGTCTTAATAACTTTTTTAGTCAATTTAAGAAGTAATTGATAAATGTTTGTATTACTCTTAACGCAAATTTGTCGCCAGAGTTCGTAAAATGTAATAAATTTTACATTTTTATTTTCGTAATTTGTTTTGAATGAGTAATTATAAGAAAGTTTTGCATTGATAAGTTAGATTTTTTGTAAGAATCAAAAACTATATAATATATTGCATTAAATATTAAAATCGACAACATCGTAGAAATGAAAAAAATATTAATCTTTTCAATTTTTGTTATCATATCTGTTTCGTGTGCTGATAAAAAGGCTAAAACTTCTGGTGTTGATGGAAGAAAAGTCTTTAAGCAAAATTGTGTCGTCTGCCACGGGCTAGACGGAAAATTAGGTGCTAATGGATCTAAAGATCTCTCATTATCTAAAATGTCTATGGACGAACGGAAGGCGATCATTAAAAATGGTAAAGGAACAATGGTAGGACTAGGTACTTTATTGAAGCCTGAAGAAATAGAAGCGGTAGCACAATACACTTTTAAGCTCAAATAGATTATATGATTATCGCAGGTGTTATGTCGGGCAGTTCTTTAGATGGACTTGATATAGCGATTGTAGAATTTATTGATAATAAATGGTCCATTATTGAAACAAGGGGACTACAATATTCTCTTGAATGGGAAGGCCGTTTAAGAAATTTTTATTCTCTCCCCGCTTTAGATTATATAGCACTCAAGTATGACTATGCTCATTATATTGGTCAGAAGTTGAAATCTATCTTTAGCAACTCTAAAGTTAAAGTGGATTATATAAGTATTCATGGACATACACTAGTTCATGCACCAAGCGATGGTTATACAGAGCAGATAGGTAATGGTGGTATTATTGCTGGAATCACAGGTGTGTCAACACTTACAGATTTTAGGTCGCAAGACGTCGCCCTAGGTGGAGTAGGTACGCCATTGGCTCCTTTTTTAGACTTGAATTACTTAACAGGATACGACTATTATCTAAATCTAGGAGGAATTGCAAATATTACTTCTTTATATAATAGTTCAATTGTGGCTTATGATATCTGTCCTTGTAATCAAGTTCTGAATTATTATAGCAATCTTTTAGGTTCTCCTTATGATGATAAAGGTAGATTGGCATCGAAAGGGGAGTATCGTCCCATTCTTTCATCTTATTTTTCTAGCTATGATTATTTACAAGAATCGGCCCCTAAGTCCCTAGATAATAATTGGATAAGAGAGGTTTTTATAGACGGAATTCCCGAAGCGGTACCAGAAGACGTATTAAATACCTATTGTATATGGATGGCGAACTGTATAGCTGAACAAATAAAGTCAGATTCAGAATCTAGAATATATAGTACTGGAGGAGGTTCCCACAATACTTTTCTTATGTCTCAGCTTAAAAAGTCATTAGCCAAGAAAAATTGTGAACTAGTAATTCCTTCTAAAGAAATGGTAGATTTTAAAGAAGCTGTATTAATGGCTTTCCTTGCTAAAAGCTATTTAGAAACCAAAACAAATGTTCTTTCTCAAGTTACCGGAGCATCAAGAGATAGTATTGGTGGCGCGCTCTATAAAGTTTAAGTGCTTATTATCTTTTAGATAACTCTATCAATGTTACTTCTGGTCTCATACCAACTCGACCTGGCCAAGCAAGAAAGCCAAATCCTCGATTGACATATAAAAATTGATCTAGTTCTTTATATATTCCCATCCAACGCTTATATCTATATTTCACGGGGCTCCATTTAATTCCTAGAAAGTTGATACCAAACTGCATACCATGTGTATGACCTGCAAGAGTCAAATGTATTTTTTGGGGGTGCTTAAGAACGTGATGATCCCAATGGGTAGGGTCATGACTCATCAAAATACTAAATGCATTTTCTGAAACTCCATCAAGTGCTTTTGTAAGATCTCCCTTCTTAGGGAAAGGTCCCGCTCCCCAATTTTCTACTCCAATCAAAGAAATTGATCCATCTTGTTTTGTAATAGTCTTAGATGAATTATTTAAGATCTCAAAACCCATCAACTTATGTTTATTATAAAAATCAGAAAGATATGCAGACTTAGATGCATAGTCACCTTTTGGAATTCTATACATCCCATAATAGTCATGATTTCCCATAACAGAAAACATTCCATAGGGAGCGCTTAAGTGTGAGAATGTTTCAATATATGGATCTATTTCATTCTTATTAGAATTGACTAAATCTCCTGTAAATAAAATAAGGTCAGCTTTTTGGTCCATAATAAGATCTATACCTTTTCTAACCTGTACTATACTATCAAATGTACCTGAGTGGATATCTGATATTTGAATGATTTTGAATCCATCAAATGAAGTTGGTAGATCAGAAAAGGATAGTTTGATCTTATCAACAGTATATCGATATTTTCCAAAGGTCATACCATAGAGCATACTAAAAAACGGAATTGCAGTAAGTAGTACAGATCCTAAAGTAATAATTCTATTTCTTGAAGGAATACCAGTAGTGTTAGTTGCTGCTGATATAGTGGATGAAAAATTATTTAATATCCCCAAAGCTAATCTCCCTAAATCTTGCGTAAGTAGTAAACCTGAAAACAGAATTTTACCGACAAAAACTGCGAAACCAAATCCAAGCAGAAGATTTGTGAAAAGTGGTCTGACTCCGCTTTTAAATTTTTGTAAATCTTGAGAAACTTTATAGAATCCAGCGAGAACGACAGCGCTGATAGTCAAGTAGAAATAACAAAAAATGGACTGAGCTGTCGTCAAACTACTCAGTCCATAAAATGTATATATATCAAATCCAAGATAGATGATCAATAGTAAGACTAAAAAACCTAATCTGGACATTTTGCATTCTATTTAGAAATTAAGATTCTTCTTCGTTATCTATTTCAGCATCAGATATTTTCTTGTTTTTCAACTCTGTCCTAGAAGGCTCACCATAGGGTCTTGTGCCGATCAACCTTTCTACATCTGACTTCAATAAAACTTCGTTTTCTAACAAAGCATTTGCCAATGCATTTAACTCTTCTCTTTTTTCAGAAAGTAGTTTTTTTGCTCTTTCGTATTGTTTGTCAATCATCAATCTGACTTCTTGGTCTATCATAGTGGCAGTATCGTCAGAGTATGGTTTATTGAATTGATCCTGTGACATTCCATGAAATGATACATTACCTACTTTCTCATTCATACCATAAATGGCGATCATCGAATAAGCCATTTTAGTAACTTGATCAAGATCAGATTGAGCACCAGTAGAGATTTTATCAAATACAATTCTTTCTGCAGCTCTTCCTCCCATAGTCATACACATTCTATCAAGCAGCGCTTCAGTTCGTGTGATGTACTCTTCTTTTGGGAGATATTGAGCATACCCCAAGGTGCCCACTCCTCTAGGTACTATTGTCACTTTTACTAGTGGACTAGCATACTCTAAAAACCAACCGCAAATTGCATGACCAGCTTCATGATAAGCAATAATATTTTTCTCTTTTGGAGATATCAATTTATTCTTTTTCTCAAGTCCTCCAATTACTCTGTCAAGAGCATAATTGAAGTCATCCATATCAACTGCTTTTTTATTTCTTCGAGCTGCAATTAAGGCAGCTTCGTTGCAAACATTTGCTATCTCAGCACCTGCAAAACCGGGCGTCATCTCAGCCAACGTGTCTGCTTCCATATCTGGGCCTGTCTTAATGTTTTTCAAGTGGACCTTGAATATGGCTTCTCTTCCTTGGAGATCAGGTCTGTCAATTCCTATTTGACGGTCAAATCTTCCTGGACGCAACAATGCACCATCAAGAATATCAGGCCTATTTGTCGCTGCCATAAGGATTACACCTTTATCAGTACTAAAGCCATCCATCTCTACAAGAAGTTGGTTTAAGGTGTTTTCTCTTTCATCATTTCCACCTTGTACAGCGCCCTTACCTCTAGCTCTACCAATTGCATCAATTTCATCGATAAAGACAATACATGGAGCTTTCTCCCTTGCTTGCTTGAATAGGTCTCTTACTCTCGACGCACCTACACCTACAAACATTTCTACAAAATCTGAACCCGAAATAGAGAAAAAAGGCACTGCCGCTTCTCCAGCAACTGCTTTAGCTAACAACGTTTTACCTGTTCCTGGAGGGCCTACTAGTAGTACGCCTTTTGGTATTTTTCCACCTAACGAAGTATACTTTTTTGGATTTTTTAAGAAGTCTACTACCTCCATAACTTCTTCTTTAGCTTCATCAAGTCCCGCTACGTCTGCAAAGGTTACGTTTACTTTGCTATTGGAATTATCGAATAAAGTGGCTTTCGACTTACCGATGTTAAATATCTGTCCTCCAGGACCGCCTGCTCCACCACTCATTCTTTTCATGATGAATAGCCATAGGCCTATCAATAGGACAAAAGGAAGAATCCATCCTATTAACGGCGCATACCAGTTCGTTTTTGATTCTGCTCTTATATCAAGATTAATATTTTTGTCTTTTAGTGCCTGGACTCTGTCATAGAAGTAAGAAATTTCTCCTATTTCGTATTTATAATGTGGATGTAGATCACTGAATTTGCCATCGGCTATATCTGGATATCTACCAGAATCAACAGCATCTTCAGTAAGATAGATGTTAGCTATTGATTTATTTACCACAATTACTTTCTTGACATCTCCATCTATAGCTATTTTTTCAAACTGACTCTGGCTTAGATCTTTAGTCTGAATAGACATTGCTGTTATCATCTGTATCGCTATTAATACTAAGATGATAATACCATAAATCCAATACGAATTGAAATTCAGCTTCTTTGGTCCGCCGCTATCCTTCTTGTTATTTTCATTCTCCATTTATTATCGACTCTCTACTTCTTTTAAAAATTGTGTTTAACTCTAAGATTTTCTTGTTACTCTATACTATAATAGAATGAAACTGTATATGTTTAGAGGTTTTGGTATTCTGTAAATTCACCATCACTCCATAAGTCCTCAATGTCATAGAACTGACGCGTTTCTGGATAAAATACATGGACTACGGTCTCGAAATAATCAAGTAGTACCCACTTTGATTCTTTCATACCTTCTAAGTGGTAGCATTTGACTGCTAGTTCTTTCCTAAGTCTTTTCTTGATGTTTGTGGCTATTGCGCTGACTTGAACTGTTGATTCTCCTTCACAAATAATAAAATAATTTGCTGGAGAATCTTCAAGTTTATTGAGATCAATCTTAACAATGTTCAATCCTTTAATATCTTGTATAGAATCTATGATTAGATCATTAATTTCTTCAATAGTTGGTTCAACTATAACTTCACTTTCTTGTACTTTCAAATTATTTGTGTTGTTTGATATATAACGTAATTTTATATCAAAATGATCAAAATATTAGATGACTAGCATTTTATATAGGTTACAATGCCTACATTCGTCGTCTAACACATGTCAAAGTTAGCAATAATCATGGCATTAGACCTTATGAATAAATCATAATGATAGGTAACAATCATATTAGACTTAATCGTGTCAATAGCACTAATAAATATGCTACTGAAATGATTGCAAAAAGCAAACCAATAGAGGGAACTGTCATTTCCGCATCATTTCAATATGAAGGGAGAGGACAAATTGGCAGATTTTGGGAGTCAGAGGCTGAAAAAAACATAACATGTAGTACGATATTACGACCATTATTTCTTGAAGCATCTGATCAATTTCAGTTGAATGTTGCTATTTCTCTTGGAGTGTATGACTTTGTAAGTCACTTTTTGATTGAAAGAGAAGTGAAAATTAAGTGGCCAAATGATATCTATGTTGATGATAAAAAGGTAGCAGGAATTTTACTCCAGAACTCTTTGGTCGGCAAGGCAATAAGTTTTACAATTGTTGGAACAGGAATTAATATCAATCAAACTCAATTTTCATCAGATGTTCCTAATCCAACTTCACTTGCTTTAGAATTGAATAGAGAATTTGATCTAGAGTTCATGTTCGCTTGGTTATTTCGTTTTTTGTCAAAGAGGTACCTTCAGTTAAAGAACGGTCAAATAGAAATAATGAAGAATGAATATCTCGAAAACCTCTACAGGAAGGGGCATTGGTCAAATTTCATTGATCAAAATGATGAAAATTTTGAAGGAAAGATAAACGGGGTAGATGAATCTGGAAGATTGTTGATAGAGAATAGAGGAGGTAAGCAGTTATACTTTAATTTTCGCGATGTGAGCTATTTTATTGGATCAAGATGAAAACATGGTGGGGCGCAAAAATAAACCTATCTACTATCATACAATTTAGTTGCCATACTTACGAAGCTCATTTTTCCATTAGACTATGAAAATTAATATAGTTTTCATCCAAAATATCTTAAAGAGAGGCAAGGGCAAAAAAAAATAGCCGCTCCCCAGCGGCTATTTTAGCAAATTATAATCCCATGAACATATCTGAATCGAAACCATCACTCATTTGTGACTTGTGGATTCGAATTTCAGAATAATAATATATATAAACAAAACTCAATCGCAATTTGTAGCTGTTCTAGAATTGTTGTTTAGGAAGTTGAACCTTATCTTATAATTCAACTTCCTAACAACTGTATAATCCCATGAACATATGCTAATTATTTTTCTGAACCTTTTCAGAATTGAAGTGAAACACTCAATCTATTTCCTTTCATAATTCAAATATAAGACGACATTAGGCCTTAAAGAATTACACAATACCTGATTTGTTATATATAAATAATTGTAATATGTTTGTAGTGCTAATGTAACTGGTTGATTTTCAGTGATAATTTTAATTTTTACAATGAGATTTCTTGTAGAATAGATAAAGATTTCTTGTACTTTGTTCGAAAATTAGGTGAAAAAAAGATCTTTTCCTTTAGTTTTTTCTTAAAATGATTGGTTTTTCTCAATAAATCATCATTTATATTGATCAATATTATAAAAATCAGCAAAAGTTTGAGTTGAAATTCAATATTGAAACGCATTAGGAAAATAATTTGAATATTTTATTTAAATTCTCCGATACTAGTGTCGGATTCTTAAAATGATTTTATTGTAAGAAACGATGTTGGAAAATAAATCTATTTCCTATCAAGATTAACAAAATTTCGACTTATGATCGATTAACATGTAAGGGGATTAAAGTTTAGTAACCTCGTTACTGACTGGATGCTAAGCAATAACAAAATAACAAAATTAAAAAGGGCTCTGAAGCCTTTCATCATTTATAACTTGAGTATCAGTCAATGTTTTCATAAAAGCGATCAAAGATTCTTTTTCATATGGATCAAGGTCAATAGCAGGGATAAAGGAATCACGATTTGGAGAAGGCTTACCTCCAGAAATGTAATGATCCATGACTTCCTCGAGTGTAGACATGCTTCCATCATGCATATACGGAGCAGTCAATTCTATATTCCGAAGAGACGGAGCACGGAAAAATCCATTTTGTGCAGGACCAGATATAACTCCTCGACCTTTATCAATAAAATCTTCTAATGTATTAGCCTCCTGTAAACCATTATTAAAATAGTCGTTAGATGTCATCAACGGCATTCCATGGCAATGTGAGCAATGTGCATCATTCGATGCTCCAGGTAAATCGAGGAACATTTCAAAACCATTTAATTCATCATCCTCAAGTAACACTTCTCCTCTAAGATATTTATCAAATTTTGATTCAAAACTATAGATTGATCTTTCGAATTGTGAAATTGCTTTTGCCGCTAGTTCTTTAGTTATTTCTGATTTTTTTTCAATCCCAAATGCTTTTCTAAACATGGTAGGGTAGGTGTTATGTTTCTTTAATTTTGAGATTACATTCGGCCATGTATTATGTAGTTCAACAACGTCTTCTACTGGAAGTAATGCTTGCTCCTCCAAAGTGTTGGATCTACCATTCCAAAATAATCCATTATCATAGAAGCCTACATTCAATAAACTCATTGAACTCACACTACCTGCAATACCGTCAATCCCAACACTAAAAGCAAGATTATCTGTAAATGAACTTGAAGGTAAATGACAACTAGAACAAGATTGGGTGCTATCAGCAGAAAGAATAGTATCATAGAATAAATGTCTGCCTAATTCAATCCCATCTTCTGTCAGTGTATTTTCGTCAGGTATAGGCATCTCTGGTATTACCGGAATGTTTTGTCCAACTTGTAACACATAAGGAGGAATGTTTATAGAAACAGAAACTGGATCATATTCAATATCTGTTAGGTCAACATCCTCTTCTGGAGGATTTGGCATTTCTTCTTCGCAGCATGCAAAGACAGCAACCACAAAGAAACACATTATCCAATATTTAGACCATTCTAACTTCATTCTTATGTTATACGTATTTAGTAAGTAAATTGTTTTGTAACAAGAGATGATAATACTGTTTTGTCTAATTAAGCAGATGCTTTTCGCAATGATAGGGTAGTGGAATATTGGGAAAAAAAAGATTTAGATTTACATTAAAACAAACTCGTTTTCTTTATTGGGGTATCTATTTAAATCTTGCTACTTTAAGATGTGTTTCTCCAAGTTTAGTAAATTTAATGTAATGTACTTTGTACAGGAAAAGTAAAAGCCCCATCCTAAATAAATAGAATGAGGCAAATTGTTTTTTGTGGTTCAAAAAGTGCTAATTTACGATAGCATCAATCTTGAAATTAGATTTTAGTATTTTACAGAAGCTCTGGGCTTCACTGGAAGTTTTGAATTGACCCAGCATTACTTTGAATAACACCTTATCTCCTTTAAAGTCATTCATTACCATTATTGGTTCTATAAAGGTATTTCTTAAGTAAAGTACTTGCTCGTGCGCATCAGTATAGTCAGTATAAACACCAGTTTGGACTCGGTAATTTCTCTTCTGTTCTTTTTCTTGATATCTTCTATAGTCATCACGACTAATTGTCCAAGGATCCTCCTCTTCTGCATCCTCAGTACCATTTATCCGTTTAGGTGATTGATTAAAATCATGCTTAATTATTACTTTATTCTCAGGTGAGTTATGAATATCTAGGATACCAATTAAATCATCAGCGATCATTGTTTGTTCTATGCGCTCTACCATCTTACCTTTAGAGTTTAGGATTAATATAGTAGGTAGATAATTTACTTCATACTTGTTCTTCATCTGAAAACCTTCAACATTATCAATGTTTACTTTAACAGAGATAAAGTTTTCGTTGAGAGCTGATGATATTCTTTTGTCTGCGAAAGTAGTTTTTTCCATCCATTTACATGGAGTGCACCAACTGGCATAGAAATCCATAAAAACAAGCTTCCCTTCAGCGCTAGCTTTGGCAAGAGCCTCTTCTACTTTTACGTCCATAAACTTGATGGAATTGGTAGTGGATGCAATTGCAGTATTAAATCCTAATACCATCAATAAGCTAGCATACAGAGCTTGCTTCAAATTTGTTCTTATATTTTTCATAACTCACGGTTGTTTGATGTATGATATTTAATTCTTTCTCTCAGTTGAGAACTAATTATTATTGATCAGATTATATTTTCTTTTCATGTATAACTAGTTGACAGTCTGTACATCAGTATTTGCAAATTGCATACCAACAGTAAATTTTACGTATTAATTTTATTTTTAATATGAGATAATATGAGATAAAAAATATTCTATAAGATTGTAAGTGTCTGAATGATAGGATGCTATGACATTAAAATTAAATTTGTGTTTTTTTGTAATTTTTATTTAGATGAAGCCATTTTATATCAAACTTGTTAGAGTGATTCTGCAGAATCCTTTGTATTTTTTAACAATAGAATTTAAAAAGAGATCTAAAATCAGGTGTCTGGAAAGGATATGATTATATTAAAATTGGTGCAGTCCAATGGATTTTTTTGATAACTGAGACCAAGGTTTAGTTAAAACATGTTCTGAATATTTGTTATATCCATTGTTAGTTATGAAATGATCTAAGAACATAATGATATTTCATTTACAAGTTATTGAAGCATAATATTTCAGCTTTTTCTTAGAATTACAGCTAAAAAGCTCTTCGTAATCTATGGCTATATATCTCCAAAAGATCTTCATCTAAGATTTCAAGCACTTAAAAACCATTAAAAATCAAGTTTTTATATCACTTCTTTATGAATATTTTCAAAAGTTCGAAAATCCATAAAAACCGAATAGAGCATCTCAATTGTTATTAGAAATAGCATCTTAAGTTCAATATTTTGACTTTATGAGTACTTTAATCGGTATCTTGCAACTTCGGGGAATGATTTTTCGGTTAGTATATATACAAAGCTGATAAAATGAGTCGTTATTTTAAGGAATTAAACAAATAAAATTTGAGAACTATAATCTCAAGTCTATTTATCTTATTGTGTTTTCTGGGGGCGGATGCACAAACGGAGATTGATAGCACCAAAGACGAAAAAGCTGCAATTATACAATACAGTCTAAAGCAAAATGATCTTGCAATCAATGATATTGAAATAGATAGAAACAATAGAGTAATTGTTTCTACTTCAGATATGCTACTGGTTATAAGTAATCCTAACGATCCACCAATGCAATTTTTGGATAATACTTACTTAACATGTGCACTTTCAGGAAAAGACAATAAGCTCTACGCTGCAGGAAACAATCATCTTTACATCGTTGGTGAAGGAAGAAAGGTCTCAATCGATGATCCTGAAGTTAAAATTGTAGATATGGCTTATACAGGAGGAAGAATTTATCTGGCTACGAATAAAGGATTATATACATACATAATAAGTAGTGGAAACTGGAAAAACTACAATACAAAAAATAGTAAGCTAAAATCTGATGTTATTAATTTTGTTAGAACGGATGAAAATAAGACTATCTGGGCGGGTACAGAAAAAGGCTATCTAAAAATAGATGGAGACGATTGGGAATTAGAGGACAAAAAATACAATGTCCTTAACTCAAGAAGTAATAAAGAAGGGCAATGGATGGTTGCACAAGGGGATATGTTTTTAATTGATCCATTTAATAGAAAATATGATGTTGGACTTAACGAAGATTTATACAGAGGTAAGATAAATGACTTTGTTATAGACTCCAAAGGTCGATTATATATGGCTTCTGAAACTTTAATAAGATATAATCCATATAACGAAGAGATTGAAAAATATGGAGAAGATCTTAAGCTATTAAGCCAGAAATGTATTAGTCTAGCGTGTGATAAAAATAATAATATTTGGATAGGAACCGAAAGCGCTGGACTCTTCAGAATTTTATTCGATGATATAGCACAAGAGCAACTTTCTGCATCAATTTTAGTAACAAAAGACGTATCTTGTAGTGATGGTAAAGACGCCAAACTTAAGATATCTGTTTCAGGTGGAGCAAAACCATATAAATACGAATGGAGTGAACCAGGAATGAAGGGTGCTAGTCCAAATGGAGTTAGGGCTGGATCATATTCTGTAACCATTACCGATAGATATGGGGCACTGTATGTGTCAGAAGTTACCTTGTCCAATCCAGAAGAAATTTCAGTAGAATTAAGTTCAGTGTCAAGAGTTACTGGATTCAATAAAAAAGATGGAAAGGCTGAGATAGTAGCTAAAGGTGGGTCAGGAGATCTCGTATATAATTGGTCTAATGGTTCGACAGGTGCTAATTTAGAGAATGCTGCACCTGGCAAATACACTGTAACTGTTTCTGATGAGAGAGGATGTAAAGAAAAATTAGAAGTTGAAGTCAAAAAAGAAAAATACATTCCAGAGCTTGATATTGCCAAAGTAGATATAGGGCAAGCGCTAAGAATAAATGAGTTGAGCTTTGATGCAGATAGTACAAATTTAAGATCTGAAAATTTTGAAATTTTGGATGAAGTATATGAATTTTTAGTGAAACATTCTACGGTTAAAATCGAAATCGGTGGACATACGAATACCATTCCACCTCATGAGTATTGCGATAAATTATCGACTGCAAGAGCAAAAAGTGTAGCTGAATATGTCATTACTAGAGGAATTGACAAAAATCGAGTAGCATTTAAAGGTTATGGCAAAAGAGAACCAATAACCAAATCAAAATCTACCTCTGCAAGAAAAAAGAATCAAAGAGTTGAAGTGAAAATATTATCTCTATAGCTATTACTCGGCGATAAATTAAATTTAAAAGAGCTTCTTACATACATAACTATATAAGAAGCTCTTTTTATTTATTATCAGTGCTCAATGTTAAGAGACACTTCTAAGAAGTAAATAAACTAAAACCTAATCAACCTCTCCTTTTCCCATTCTAATTACTTCAATATCCCCTGTAGTACAGTCTAAAACTGTAGAGCCAACCGCCTCTCCAAGTCCACCATCAATTAGATATTCTACTTGATGCTGATAGGTATCTTCTATTTTTTCTGGATCAATGAAGTATTCTGTTACTTCGTCATTATTTAAAGATGTACTGATCATTGGAGCATCTAAATATTCCATAATCTCTAACACAATCTTATTGTCAGGAATTCTAATACCAATTTCTTTTTTGTTGTTTTTAAAGTACTTGGTTACGAAGTTATTTGCATTAAGAATGAAGGTGTATGGGCCTGGTAAATACCTTTTCATAGACTTAAAGATATGATTAGAATAAGGCAGAGTAAAATCCGCTACTGTCTTAATATCCTTACAGATAAGAGACAACTTTGCTTGTTTTTCTTTCTTACCAGATATTTTTATAATACGTTCGATACTAGCTTTATTGGTCATTATGCATCCCATAGCATATACCGTATCAGTAGGGAAAATGACTACAGCTCCTTTGTTCATTTTTTCGGCAATCATTTTTATATCTCTCGTATCTGGATTGTCTGGTCTTAATATTATTCTTTGCATAATTATCTTTTTTTATGAAAAATGTAAGATATATTATTTTCTATAATATGAATGTAATTTTATGTAAAAGATATTATAAAACCTATTCAATAAAATATTCATTCATCGGAAAGATTATCGTCGAATCCATACTCAAGTCTCAAAGTATAATTGTAAATTTATTTTGGATAAATTTGTAAAAGTTTTGAACTAACATTGACCATCATAATAGTGGCGGTTTTAAAAAAAAAAATATAAAATCAAACAAATTTAAATCTGTTTTTCTTTAAGATTATCTAAAGCAAATTTCATTGATCTGAAATCTTAACAAGTTCCAATTCTTTATCCTTTCTTTGCAATCTGATTTACTTATTAATGGAGCAACAAAAAAATATTACTTATGTCACTGCTATATTGCCACTCGCAATACCAAAGACATATACATATGCCGTTCCGGATGAGCTAATCTCAGAAGTTGAGTTTGGAAAGCGGATAGAAGTGCCTTTAAAGAACAAGCTTTATTCTGCATTAGTAGTGAAAGTAGAATATAACCTTACCCTCAATTACAAAACGAGAAGTATTGTATCTGTCATAGATGATGAGCCTATAATTCATTATTATCAATATGAATTCTGGACTTGGATGGCCAACTATTATGGATGTACAATTGGAGAAGTCATGCATGTCGCCTTACCAGGTGGATTAAGGTTAAGTAGTGAGACAAAGCTCCTCATTCATGATGATTTTGATGACGACATGACGGATCTCACGGATTCTGAATATCTAGTTGCGGAGGCGCTCACCATCAGAAATGTACTCACAATAGACGAAGTAAAGGATATCCTAGAAAAGAAAACGGTCTATCCATTAATTCGATCTTTATTGGATAAAAAAGTAGTAAAACTAAAAGAAGAACTGATAGCTAAATACAAACCTAAAAAAGTAGGTTTTATGGCATTGGCTGATTATTATGAAGAAGATAGAAGTCGATTGTCTGAAGCATTCGAGAAGATTAAGAAATCTGATCATCAGACGAATGCAATGCTGGCCTTCGTTAGTCTTTCAAGAGGAGCCATAGAAGTACCTCGATCTTCCGTCTATGAGATGAGTGGAGTTGCTATCAGTGTACTCAAGGCGCTAGAGAAAAAAGGAATCATAGAACTGTATGATAAGGAAGTAAGTAGACTCATCTATGAAGCAGCCGATGGAGAACTTCCTACGCTTTCAGAAGAACAAATAGGAGCGCTAAAACTGATAAATGGATATTTTAAAGATAATAAAATAGTCCTTCTACATGGTGTGACTGGTAGTGGTAAGACCAGGGTTTTTATGGATCTAATAAGCGATACGATAGAGGCTGGAAAACAAGTGCTTTATCTTCTACCTGAAATAGCTTTGACCACTCAGATCGTGTCAAGACTAAAACATATATTTGGTGAAGATGTAGGGATTTTTCACAGTAGGATGAACAATCACGAGCGAGTAGAGCTCTGGAAGGATGCACTCATTGGAAAGAAGATAATCCTTGGGGCTAGATCAAGTTTGTTTTTACCATTCCCAAATCTTGGACTTATCATTGTAGATGAAGAGCATGATCCATCTTATAAACAGTCTGATCCAAATCCTAGATATAATGCCCGGGATGCGGCTGTTTATTTAGCGCAAAAATTGGGTGCAAACGTGATCTTGGGTTCTGCTACTCCTAGTATGGAAAGTTACCTCAATACCGAAGAGGGTAAATACGGACTTGTTGAAATGATGCAACGACATGGTGGCGTATCTATGCCAGAAATAGAGATTGTGGATATTGGTGTTGCGAAGAAAAAAGGTCTAATAAGCGGATTTTTCACCCACCATTTAATCGAAACGGTAAGAACTGCACTAGTAAACAAAGAACAAGTATTATTATTTCAAAACAGACGTGGATATTCTCCTCAGCTTGCATGCAATACTTGTGGATGGAAAGGAGAATGTGCCAACTGCGATATCACATTAACTTACCATAAATATTTTGACGAGTTAAGATGTCACATCTGTGGCTATCGAAATAAGAACCCTCATGCTTGCCCTGACTGTGGAAGCGATGGACTAGAGGAAGTTGGTTTTGGAACTGAAAAGATTGAAGATGAGATTAAGAAGATTTTTTCAGAAGCAAAGGTTAAGCGAATGGACTATGATACTGTTCGAAAGAAAAATTCATACGAAAAGATTCTGGAGGACTTTGGAAGTAGAGAGATTGACATCTTAGTTGGTACCCAGATGATAACCAAAGGACTAGATTTTGATAATATTGCGGTGGTTGGTGTAATTAATGCTGATTCAACTTTAATGTTTTCTGATTTTCGAGCGGGTGAGAGAGGTTACCAGCTCCTTACTCAGGTGGCTGGTCGTGCAGGAAGAAGAAAGAAACAAGGTAAGGTTGTAATCCAAACATATCATCCTGATCATCCAGTGATACATGAGATAGTCAATAGTAATTATCAACGCTTATTTCGTCGAGAATCTGAAGAACGAAAACGGTTTGTTTATCCTCCATATTTTAGAATGATTAATATTCAGCTGAAGCATAAAAAGCCTCAAGTAGTTGCAGATGCTGCTAGGTATATGGCTATCGAGCTAAAGAAAATACTCGGAAGCAGAGTCATAGGGCCTGCAGAACCAAGCGTTCCTAGAGTGAAAGGATACTATAGACAAAACATCACGATTAAAATTGAAAAGAAAGTAAAATCTATCAATGCAGTAAAATCCCAGGTGTTACATCAAAGAGCTATGCTAAGAACATCGGATGGATATAAATCAGTTGGAGTCAAGATCGATGTAGATCCTTATTAGTGAAGGCTTTTGAGATTTAATGAAGAATACTACCAAGAATTTAGTAATAAACATTATAACCCAATCTGAATTTATTCTTTACTCAAAGTTAAATTACTAATTTTGTCATAGAATGAAGAAAACCGTAGGAGTAATAGGATCTGGAAGTTTTGGAGTCACAATAGCAAAGTTGTTGATAGAAAACGTCAACGTACTGATGTTTACCCGCCGAGATTCTGTTATGGAAGCTGTAAATGAAAGACAACATTATATGGGTATCGATACTCATGGTAAAATTACTGCCGTCAACGATTTGTCTTATATTTCAGAACATTGTGAGGTAATAATGCCAGCTATTCCTTCTTCAAGTTTTAGAACAGTGATGAAGGCAATATCACCATATGTTGGACCTGAGCATATAATGATACATTGTACCAAAGGTCTTGATGTAACTACCATCTCAGAAAAAAGAATGGAAAACGATACTTTTACAAGGAAAGACGTGTACAGTATGTCCGAAGTAATTATGGACGAAACCACAGTAATTAGAATTGGTTGTATGTCTGGTCCGAATTTAGCCACAGAAATATTAGCAGGTCAGCCAGCGGCAACAGTTATTGCTTCAGAGTTCAAGGAAGTAATAAGAATTGGTCAGAAAATATTGAGTAGTAATAAGTTTTCTGTTTTTGGTAGTTATGACCTCAAAGGTGCGGAATTAGCGGGAGCATTCAAAAATATAATAGCCATAGGATCAGGTATTCTTGGCGGGATGAAAATGGGTAAAAACATGCAAGCTGCATTGATTACTAGAGGGTTGAGAGAAATGATTCAGTTTGGAAAATCAATGGGAGCAAATAGCAAGTCTTTCCTTGGAACTGCGGGGATAGGTGATCTTATAGCAACAGCGACTAGTGAAAGTTCAAGAAATTATACTTTTGGTAAAAAATTAGCATCTGAAGGAGGGACTTCTGACCAAATAATAAAATCTATTGGGGAAGTTGTCGAAGGTGTAAATACTTTGAAAATAATACACTTACTTGCAAAAAAAGAAAAATTATCTCTTCCGATTACTAATATGCTTTATAGAGTTATTTACGAAAATTACCCAATTGAAAAAGCACTGCGGCTTTTGATGAATTATAACTATGCTGCTGACGTAGATTTTATTTAAATAATAATTACCAAAACCCTAAACTTTGACATCTATCTACGATCGATTAGGTGATAAAAATCTCCTCTTATTAGTTGATAACTTCTATGATGAAGTACTTTCAGATAATCGTATATCTCACCTCTTTCAAACAGATATTGAGACGGTTAAAAACAAACAATTTATGTTTTTGTCACAATTCTTTGGCGGACCACCAAGATACGCAGAGACTTACGGTCACCCAAGAATGAGAATGCGTCATATGCCGCACAAAATTAATCACGATGCTGCACACGCCTGGTTAGAATGTATGGCAGAAGCAGTATCTAAATTGCCAATTACCGAAGAGTTTCAGAAAGAGATTTTTCAACGCTTCCCAAGCGTGGCTGCGCATATGATAAATTCATAAAGGTTTTATGTCGATTATTGATGTTATTAAATTATAAATAGTTTTTCACAACATAGAAAGAAGCAGAGATTTAGATAGTCCAAAAGATAGAGAGTTGATATAATCCGCCAAAATTGATAAGAATATTTAAAGAAAACAAACTAACTAACTCGCTTTTGTAGTCTACAAAAATTTTTTATACTTTCGATTTCAGGAACCCAAAGACTTAGGCTGATTCTAAGCAAAAATAATTTAGTTCATTTATATTATCCATAATCATCAATATTAACAAATATTTAGTAAAACGGTAACATACCATGTTGTTATCCTTCTCAATATTGTGCGTCTCATTACTGTAACCCTCCGAATTCCTGCATAAATTTATAACTATTAGCTCGCCTCTCAATTGAAATGTTAATTGAGTCAGGTATATTTATTAACTATTCTACTACGTTCACTACGGGGTGGGATATGACATATATGTCTTTAGCACCAAAATGAATTTAAACATGAGGGACTATTATGATCTTATTCTGCATTGCAATTGGCCTATAGGATAAAATCAAACTTACTATGAAGACAAGATTTACAATGATGATCAAATTTTTGGTCATTTGTATATTTTCATCATCTGCTTTTCTTTCAACTGTCAACGGGCAAGGACCTGTTGAGATCTCAGTACAAGAAATACAAGCTTCACCAAGTGGACCAGTATTTACAGATTGTATCACAGCTCCTGTTATTACTTGTCCATCTACATATTTTGGATGTCCAGGAGATGATGTCGATCCAGATAATACTGGATTTGCCACAGCATTAGCGGGTGATGTTTTCTGCGAGACACCCAATGTAACATACTCAGACGAAATTTTCTCAGAAGGACCTTGTAATGGGGAGATCGAAATTCATCGTATGTGGACAGCAACATATCCCGATGCAGCCTACAGTTTCCTTTTTGCTGACTGTACACAGATAATATTTCTCAAAGACGAAGATGGACCAATGATAGCTGGCTGTCCTGAAAATGTGTTAACCAGTCCTAATGAAAACTGTGAAGCCATCGTTACTTGGACATTACCAATAGCAACAGACATTTGTGGCTTAGAGAGTCTTACATCTTCTCATGATAGTGGAGATGCATTCCCTCAAGGAGAAACAATAGTTACATATACAGCTACAGACTTATGTGGTAATACTGCAATTTGTTCTTTTACAGTTACAGTAGAAGGAAGTTGTTGTTTTGATCCACCAACGATTACTTGTCCAGATGATTATTTAGGATGTCCTTCAGATGGACTTGCAGTTAGTGCAACTGGGGAAGCAACAGCTGCTTCTGCAAGTACTATGTGTGGCCCTGTTGACATTACTTTTGATGATTTGGTAATCTCCACGGGATTATGCTCAGGATCAACTGTAGTGCAGAGGACATGGACAGCATCTTATATAAATAATACGGACTTAACTTCGACGTGTATTCAGACAATCACGCTAGCAGATACTAAAGTTCCATTAATTACAAATGTCCCAGCAGATATTACAATGTCACCAAATGATGATTGTACAGCAATAGTTACTTGGGACGACTTAGTGGCCACAGATAATTGTAGCATTCCTGAGCTTACTAGCAATTTTACTAGTGGATCAACTTTCAGTGAAGGTGTTACAGAAGTTGAATATACTGCTATAGATGCCTGCGGCAATGAATCTACAGCATCATTTACAATTACTATAAATTCATGTTGTTCTGTTCCTCCTACAATTATCTGCCCAGATGATTACAATGGATGTCCTGATACAAATATTGATGTAACAATAGAAAGTAATTGTACAGCGACTCCAACACAGTACACTGGATGGGCTGTTGCGACATGTAATGCTGAGGCGAATACAGATGATCCAGTTGGAGTGATTTACGATATCCGTAATACAGCCAATGCACCTTCAGCTGCTGATTGGGCACCGAGTATAACTGATATTCACCCTGCAAACTGGACATTGGGTCAGATTGGGCAAATATTCGGGATAGCAATCGGAATCAACGAAGAAGTATATCTAGCGGCTTCTGATATTTATGATACAGGATATAACTCTGACCCTTTTGGTCCAGGACAAATATTTGTAGCACATGCAAATAATGGCTTCCTTGCACAACCATTTATTGATTTACCTAATACAGGCGGACCACTTAATGGAATAGGAAATATTGTTTATGATAGAATTAATCATCAATTATTTGCTAGTAATCTTGAAGATGGAAAGATCTATAGAATAGCATTAGATGGATCGATTATAGAAACCTATGATCCTTGGTCAAGTGACAATGGCACTGCAGGAATCGTAGCACCATCTGAGCAAGTATGGGGTATTGGCCTTAATTCAGAAAGTGGAGTTCAGAAGCTTTATTTTGCAAGAATAGGCGGTAGTACTAGAGAAATGTATAGCATTTCTCTATCTAATGCCGCATTTCCGTCAGTAGGCAGTGAAACAATTGAAATTTCAAATATCTTAGGAACATCTGATCGTATTGCAGATATTGCATTTTCTGACAATGGGTTAGAGATGATTTTTGCTGAGCGAGGAACTAAGTTTACTTCAGGTGCTCATGACGCTCAAATGCTTAATTATAATCTTACAAATGGGTCATGGCAGATCGATCAGAAATATTATGTAGGATCATGGGTTACAGAACAGTACCCTAATATTGTTGTAGATCCAGGTGAAAATTCAGCTGGTGGTGTATCATTCGGTCCAGTTGACGTAAATAGTGAGATCGAAGGATGTGATCAATTGGTATGGACCACTATGAATTATTTCAGAACTGATGATGGCAACCTATACTATGGTATGCAAGGAATTAGTGTCGATGGGAATAATCCTAATACTGCCAACACAAATCCTAATACTGAAACAGATATCATTATTGATTTTGATGGTGCATACGATAATTTCGCACAGAAAGGTGATCTAGGAGATGTAGAAGTTTTCCAAGCTGGAGGAGCATTGCTTGCACCAGAAACGGGAATCGCTACAGCAACTGCAGGATCAGCTGGATGCGGAACGCCAATAGTAACTTATATAGATGACGTAGTATCAGAAGGACCGTGTGATGGAGCAACTGTAATCAATAGAACATGGTTAGCTACGGACAGTGAAAATACTGATTTGTCATCTACTTGTACACAAGTGATAACGTTAGAGGATATCCAAGCACCGGTGATAAGTAATATACCTAGCAATATTACAATCGCACCAAACGGTGATTGTCAAGGATCAACTACTTGGGCTGAACCTACTGCGGAAGATAACTGTGGATTAACAACATTTACAAGCGATATAGCAAGTGGATCAACATTTGAACAAGGAACGACAACAGTGACTTATACTGCAACTGATGACTGTGGATTGACGAGTACAGCATCGTTTACAGTAACAGTATCGGCATGTTGTTCAGCACCTCCTACAATAGTATGTCCACAAAACCACCTTGATTGTATAGGTACGCCTATTACTCCAAGTGTAACTGGAACAGCTGTAGGTACAGCAGGCTCTTCAAATTGTCAAGCGCCAAATGTAACGCACAATGATGTTATAGTAAGTACAGGGCCATGTGATGGAGCGATATCAATCATCAGAACATGGACAGCAACAGATCCAGATAATGGATTAACGGCTACATGTGATCAATCTATCATTCTTATTGATGATAAATTACCCTTGATTACGAATACTCCATCTGATATCACAGCATCTCCGACGGATGCATGTACGGCAGTAGTTACTTGGGATGATGTGGTAGCAACAGATAATTGTAGCATTCCTGATCTTACAAGTAATTTTGAAAGTGGATATGCATTTAGCGAAGGAACGACGGAAGTAATTTATACAGCAACGGATGATTGTGGCAACGTGTCGACAGCATCATTTATAGTAACAATTACTGAATGTTGTGTATCGCCTCCTACGATAATATGTCCAGCGGATCATCAAGATTGTATAGGTACTTCTATTGGAACAAATGTAACAGGGACGGCTGTAGGAACAGCAGGATCATCAACTTGTCAAGTTCCAACAGTAACGCACAACGATGTTGTAGTAAGTACAGGACCATGTGATGGAGCGATCTCAATCATACGAACATGGACAGCGACAGATCCAGATAATGGATTAACGGCGACATGTGATCAATCTATCATTCTTATTGATGATACGCCTCCAGTATTGATTAATTGTCCTGCTGATATTACAGTTGAAACATCAACTGACGAAAGCATAGTCACCTGGATAGAACCTACGGCGAATGATGCTTGTAGTTTAGAATGGGTAATGGGAGATTATACACCTGGTGATGTATTTCCAATAGGAAGTACGACTGTTACATATACTGCCATAGATGATTGTGGTAATGTGACACCTTGTTCTTTTGTAGTGACAGTAGAAAGTACAGGAACAATCACATGTAATGACGATATTGTTGTCGAATGTGGTGGATCTTCAGGAACACCTATCACTTGGAACCTACCAGTCATTGAGACGGGTTGTACAGAAGCTGTAGAAGGTGATTCAATTGCAGGATTCATTTATATGGGATCACTAAATGGAAGTGCATACTATTGTAGTACTGCTCCAGCTGCATCTGCAAGTGCCAACGCAATTGCTAATAATAACGGAGGTTATCTTGCAACGATAACGAGTCAAGAAGAAAATGATCTTCTTGCTGGATTCCTTAACACACAATGTGCATTGATCGGTTTGAGTGATGCAAGTCAAGAAGGGACATTTACTTGGAACAATGGTGAACCATTAGGCTATACTAATTGGTCTAGTAACCAACCAAACAATGAAAATGGGAATCAAGATTGCGTTCTTCTATGTAGTAATGGATGGAACGATACACAATGTGAAGTTGCATACGAGTTTATCATGGAGATACCTGTCATAAATTATGAGCAAACTACTGGCTTGCCTAATGGCTCAGTATTTCCAGTAGGAACAGATACGATTACATATGTAGTTACAGATGCTTGTGGTACTGAGTTGACTTGTAGCTTTACTGTTACAGTTGAGGAATCTGTACAACTTGTTTGTCCAAACGACCATTACTTTACTTGTCCTGCCGGAGCGACAAATGTGGTTGCTTACTGGAATACACCAGAACTTGAAAGCTGTTGTATGGATTGTAATTCAGGAGTTGATGAAATAGATGGTTATATGTACATGGGAAGTTTTGGAGGTTCCAAATATTACTGCTCTATAGCTGATGCAACATGGCCAGCTGCAAATAGTATTGCGCAATCTTATGGTGGTCATTTAGCCGAGATTAATGATGCAGCGGAAAATGCATTTTTGGCAAATATTCTTACGCTACAAAGAGCATGGATAGGACTCAATGATGCAGCTGTAGAGGGTAACTTCAAATGGTCCACTGGTAATGTATTGACTTACAACAATTGGTATCAAAATCAACCAAGCAACACAAATAACTACCAAGACTATGTTTCAATGCTTAATGATGGACAATGGAATGACGAGTTTAATAATCTTGTTATGGAATATATTATGGAGATCCCTTGTAGCTCTGTGACTCAAATTGGTGGACCATACAGTGGTTCTTCTCTTCCAATAGGTGTTACGACTATCACTTATGCTGGTATGGATGCATGTGGAAATACAGATACATGCAGTTTCGATATAACTATTAATGGAACTACTGGTTGTCAATCATATGGTATAGATTCTTGGTACACATGGATTGAAAATTTTGGTTTTAATGATTACAGTAATCCATCGGGTAACAATGGCGGATACGAAGACTTTACTGATGGTGAATGTATAGAAGTGGTATCAGGGACTCCTGTTCCAATCACATTAACTCCAGGTTTTGCATCTAGCATTTACACTATGTATTGGAAGATTTGGATTGATTATAATCATGATGGAGATTACCTTGATGCAGGCGAGTATATTGCTTATGGTTCTGGACATCAAGAATTAAATGGTATTGTAAATATCTCTTCTTCATGCTTATTAGGAGAGACAACGATGCGAGTTTCGATGAAATATGGAGCATATCCAAGTGGGCCTTGTGCTATATTCTCTAATGGTGAAGTAGAAGATTATTGTATAAATATTTCTGGAAATGATGGTCCTTCTGCGAATGGATTTAAATCTTCAGAAAGCACAGTCGAACCAGTCTTACTTAGTTCGATAGGAATTAGCAATAATTTCGTGTCAACGGATCTAGAAGCTGATATTGCTGCGGATAAGGCGAATAAGGCACGTGGCACTTCTCCACATATTGATCTTCAAGTATATCCTAATCCAACTACTAATATTCTTAACATAGAGGCAGTAGGAGATGAGAAGATGGAATTTGTGCTGGTAGATTCTGAAGGAAAGAAAGCGATAAATGCAAAGCTTGATTTTTCTAAAGGTCGTCAATCAATTGATCTAAGTGGATTGCCTAATGGTATTTATCTCTTAAGATCTCTTGATGGAAAACATACAAGAAAAGTATTGGTACAACGATAAGAATTCTATTGAGCGGGTTAGATAACTTGCTTAGTGAAATTATTTGAATAATATGCGGTGCTCCTGGAAACAGGAGTGCCGCTTTTTTTGAGATAATGTTGATTTATCATTAATTCTATTGATTTATCATATGATATTTGGAGTGTAAAAGATCAATACTATCTTGCATTTGAAAATATAAGCAGTAAACATAAAATTAACAATGCCGAAAATTTCGGAATTTGCAAATAGATTACTTAGATGGCATAAAGATATAGATCGAAATCTGCCTTGGAAAGAAGATAGAGATCCCTACAAAACGTGGTTGTCGGAAATTATTATGCAGCAGACGCGGATAGTACAAGGGACACCTTATTACTTGAAGTTTGTAGAAGCTTATCCAACTATTGTTGATCTTGCTAATGCTCCATCAGATGACGTCATGAAACTTTGGCAAGGACTAGGCTATTATAGCCGGGCAAGAAATCTGCATCATGCAGCAAAGACTGTCAGAGATGATTTTGAAGGCGTGTTTCCAACAGATTATAAAGACATTTTGTCACTGAAAGGGGTAGGGAAGTACACCGCAGCTGCAATAGCTAGCTTCGCATATGATCAAGAATATGCTGTAGTAGATGGTAATGTAATTAGAGTGTTATCTAGATATTTTGGTATTACTGATGCTGTGGATAATTCGGCAACTTTAAAATTGATAGATGATAAAGCAGCTAAGCTGATAGAGGGTTCAGATCCTGCGGCGTACAATCAAGCAATCATGGATTTTGGGGCTACCTATTGTACTCCGAAGTCTCCAGATTGTACTTCTTGTATATTCGCAGATGTATGTAAGGCATATGACAAAGGGTTAGTTGATGAAATTCCATACAAAGCAAAGAAGATTAAAAAAAGAACCCGTCATTTACATTATTTGATTGTATCAGATGCTGGAGGAAATACGATAATTAGACATAGGCAAGAAAAAGATATTTGGCAGTCTTTATATGATTATCCATGTATGGAGATGGAGTCCGACAAGCAACTCAATCAAGAAAGTATTGGGGCGTATTTGTCTTCTTCATTTGGAATGGAAATTATTGAAATCAAATTTCCGATTAAGACTTATAAGCATATTTTGACACACCAGACTTTATATGGTCAGTTTTATCGAATTAAAGTCAATCATATTCAAAAATTAACAACACCATATTTAGGAGTAAAAATGTCAGAAGTTGAATCTTACGCACTTCCTGTATTATTGACCAAGCATTTAAAAGACAAAGAAGAAATTACCTTGTTTGATTGAGGTGAGAAACAAAAAAAAGCAGCCCGATTTCTCAAGCTGCTTTCTATATTCCTAAAAATAAAATCCCTTCTAATCTGCAGATGCAGATTTAAAAATTCTATCCCAATTTATTCCGTTGGATATATTTCCTTCTTTTGTAGAGAACCAGATAAACAGTGGCTTACCCACGATATGATCATGAGGGACAAAACCCCATGCTCTACTATCTTCAGAATTATGTCTGTTGTCACCCATTGCCCAGTAATAATTTTGTTGTACAGTATATTTTTTCGTCGGTTCACCATTTACAAGATATTGGCTACCTTTTTTACTCACTTTATTGCCCTCATACACTTGAATCAATCTACCATAAAGTATCATGTTTTTAGGCGTCATCGCTATTTCATCTCCAGCTTTTGGGATATAGATAGGCCCATAATCATCAACTGTCCAATCAGCGAATAGAGCTTCGTTATTTGGGAATACTCTGTTGACATCTGGCTCATTGACGATTCTTTCTATTGTAGCATTTGGATACATTGCCTTTAGCGATACTAGTTGACTATCATCCAGAAATAGTCTATCATAATTTCTTCGTTTGTCTGGTGCTGTATTAGACAAAAATTTCCAACCTTGATAGTGAGACAATCCAGAATCACCAAAGTCGATTCCCAATTTATCTAACTTTTTAATATCAACTATTGCATCATTACCTAGATAAACATCATACCCAAATTGTCTGTGAGTAGGTACTTTTTCTGGAGTGCCGTTAATATGAATTAGTCCATCTATTACTTGTAGAGAATCCCCAGCTATCCCTACAGCTCTTTTGATATAATGATCTTTTTTGTCTATTGGTCTTGTTATTAATTCACCTCTGACTGGGATACCTTGTCTTTTTACTTGGTTTGCAGTCCAGGATCTCACAGGAGTAAGATATATACTATCACCAACAGGCCAATTGAATACAAATGGTTTGCCACGTTGGATGTCTTCAATCGCTGGTAGTCTATAATAGGGGAGACTTGGTTTTTCTAAGTAAGACTCACCTCCAATTAAAGGTAATCTATTATGTAACAATGGAAACATAGCGACAGTCATCGGAGTTCTAATTCCGTAATGTGCTTTCGATACAAATAAGAAATCACCAACATTAAGTGATCCTTCCATCGATGGTGTTGGGATAACATATGCTTCGATCAAAAACATTCTAATAAATGCTGCTGCAAATACTGCAAAAACGACAGACTCTATCCATTCTCTGCCACCACCCTTTTTATATGGGTTGTCTTCATGTAATTTCTTTAATGAATATTTGTCTCCTGATTTTTCTGCAGAGGCAATCTGAGCTGCATAGTCTTGTTCCATTTCTAAAATTGGGCCTATGTATTTATCTTGAGAATCAGTTGCTATTTTTGCAAATATAGCTGGTGCATATACAACAGCCGCTGCCGTGTGTTTAAATGCTAGTTTGCCAAATGACCTAACTAAATCAACTGCCATTCCAGTGAATATGAATATGTTGACAATTGGAACCAACAGTAACAGTGTATATGTAGGTTTTCTACCAATTAGTTTTGCCCATTCCAAAAAGTTTACTCCAGGGATTAGTCCTTTGATTGCAGGGACTCCAGCTTTAGGAAACAGCATGTATAGACTAATGCTAAGTAATATATATGATATTATTAAAAATATAAGTATTGACACGTGTTAATTATTTTAGATTGATTCACTTTGTGATGAAAGCACAAAGATAAGTTCACAAATGGCTTGACATAAGGATTTCAAATAAAACGTTATATATGTTTTACAAAAGATCCAATTATTAGACTATAGTCTCTTTAAGTTAATGATTTTAAGTAGTTCTTCTCTGTAGTTTTTTCCGATCGGAAGGTGTTTAGTTGCGCCTTTTTCAGTCACTTCTAGCATGTTCCCTACAACAGCATTGATCTTGTTAATATTCACAATATAAGATCTATGCACTCTTTTGAAAATAGTTACAGGGAGTTTCTTTTCAAGACTCTTCATTGTTTGTAATGTAATAACACGACCTGCTTCCTGCCTGATAATTACATAATCTTTGAGCCCTTCTATATAGATGATATCGTTAAAATCAACTTTGATAAGTTTCTTGTCAGCTTTTACAAATATAAAGTCTCCTTCCATCTCTACTATGCCAGAGCTATTTGCAGTGGAGTCTCCTAACTTTTCTGACACTTTATTCACGGCCTTCATAAACCTATCCAGTGAAATAGGTTTCAGCAAATAATCCGCAGCGTCTAATTCAAATCCTTCTACGGCGTATTCTGGGTATGCAGTAGTGAAAATTACTGCTGGTGGATTTTTTAGGGATTTCAAAAATTCCACACCAGTAATTTGAGGCATTTGAATATCCAAAAACATAAGATCTACATCATGATTTTTTATTGCTTCGTTTGCTTCTAGTGCATTTTCACATCTTTGTACTAATTCTACATTTGGCATTTGTTCGATGTATGTTTCTAATACATCCAATGCTAGAGGTTCATCATCTACGATTATTGCTTTTATCATATTTGTTCGTTTTATTTATCTAAGTTAATACAAAGTTTTACTGTGTAAGTATTTGGGTCTTCGTCAATATTTAATTCGTGCAAGCCAGGATAGAGTAGATCGAGTCTTCTTCTTACATTGACCAATCCAATTCCTCCACTTTTTTTACCACTAGGTGCTGGCATACTAGCTGTTTTACTGTTTTCAATTGTAATATTTACTTCTTGTTTTTCAATTTCAAGTAGAATATTTACATATCCTGCTGTAATCTGATTGCTTATACCATGCTTGAAGCTGTTCTCAACAAACGGAATAAACATCAAAGGTGCTATTTTTTGATTACTTACTTTACCGTCCATAATGAAGTTAATATCCATTTTCTTTCCTTGACGTATTTTTTCAAGTTCAAGGTAGTTTTTAAGATAGTTTATTTCTTTAGAAAGTGAGACTTCTCTTTCGTTACATTCATATAACATGTACCTCATCATTTCTGATAATTTTAATACTATCTCCGGTGCTTGTTCTGATTTTTTTAATGTCAGCGCATACAGTGAATTAAGTGTATTAAATAGAAAGTGAGGATTGATCTGCGACTTCAGAAATTTAAGTTCTGACTGTAAAGTTTGACTTTGTAGTTCGGTCTTCTCACGCTGACTAGCCAACCAATCATTCATTATACTATATATTGTAGAGGCTATTCCTATAAAAAATGTAGAAACAAAAAAATTAAATCTATGCTGGAGAAGGTAACTTTTGAAATCTCCAAAGTCGGATGATACCAATAATAAGCACAAAGTCTTAATCGGTGTAATCAATAAAGCTACTATAGCTAGACTTACTAGATGGTGTAGCAAGTTCTTCTTACTTAGATAATTTGGGAACAGAAAATAAATATTGATATAAACCATCATAGCAAAAAAAGCTACAGTGATGAATTCTCTCAACATTTTTACACCTATACTCCCACTAGTGTCAAGAACTACTAATATAACGTATAGACTAATCCAAAAGAAAATATGGTAGGAGATATCTTTTTTGAGTGTTGACTCCCAAAAAGACTTACTAAAGATGTTCCATATGCTATTTAATTCTAATGACATGTGTTGGCAAGATAATATGCTTTTGTGACATGAGCACTTTCAACTAGACCAAAGGTTATTAAAGTATGATAAACCATGGTCTCTTATTGATTAAAACTTGATTTTAGATCACTTCAGGTGCGTCATTATTCTTTATTGCAGTTCTTGTAGCTGCAATTGTTCCTAATACTGGAGCAAAAAAGAGTCCGATAATTGGTATTATTAAGAGTAAGAGAAATGCAGAGCCGTTTCCAACAGCTTGCCACCTATGTTGTTTTATATAGCCAACACTTTGTGATACATTAGTCCTTCTTTCTAAGAAGTAATCAAAATTTGCAAACCCAGCAAAATAAGCCTGGACGAGAAATATAAGTGGCGTGATAAATACAGTGATCAGAGGTATAAGTCCGAGTAAGAGTAGAAACAATGTTATCAAAATCTCTCTTGTTATATTTCTGCTGGCTATTCGCAATCCACGAAGCATTTCATAGCCAACTTGTTTGATGCTAAACTTTGAATCTTCATCTCTATTGGTAATGATCGTTTCGACTTTTGCAGATAGAGGGCCCATGAAAGGAGAAATAAGAACTAGTAAAATATACTTAAAAAGCAAAAAGCCCATTATCAATATCAATCCGCCCGAAACATATTCTAAGAATGTTGCCACATATTCAGCTCCCCATTCCCAAGGATAAAAACTCGTTAATAATTCACTGATATTGTCAGATATTCCATACGAAGTTCCAATAATAAGCGCACCTATTATAAGACTAATAATCCCTGAGATGAATAAATGCTTGTATAACCGATGTTTGATTACAAAATTAAGCGCTCCAAAATACGAAGTAAATCCTGCTATGAAATCCTTGATCATAGTTCTTGTTTTTTCTATTGGCTAATGTATATAATACAATAAAAATAGAGTAATATAATAGACAGTTAAACCCAAAATAAGGATAAATGAATAATACGTTACAAAAAAGATTAAATGCCAACTTCTATTATCTAACTGATCATATCTCACAAACGACAAGCAATAAGCTATTTAATACAGCAATAATTATAACTTTGCTCCGCTTGTAACAATATAGATTAACTATGAAAAAGGAATGGAAGTCCTTGTGGGAAAATAAGGCTTACCTAACTACTTGGATTTTTCTACTGTGTTTAGTTTTAGTCACACTAAAACTGGTCTGTATATTCCTTGCATATAATGAAGGTAGAACTTCAGGGCCGCAGCTTAATGATGTTGTCTTAAATTTTCTTCCAGTCGCGGATGTTAGTACTCCTCTTTTTGCTATTACATGGATTTGTATCTTATCTTCTCTTCCCGTTGCACTTCGTACTCCAAAGAAAAGCATGATTGTTTTTATTGCGATATTAGTTATGTCACTAATAAGAAGCCTTACTTTGTATCTCGTCCCACTACAACCACCTATTGATATTATTCCCCTAAGAGATACATTTTTAGAAGGCTCTTTTTATGACAATAAAGTTATGGTTCGAGATCTTTTCTTTTCTGGACACACAGCTAATTTAGCATTGCTTTTTTTCTTAATTGAAATTAAGTGGTTCAAGTTTATTTTAGGAATCTGTACTTTTGTAGTTGGTTTTTTATTGCTAAAGCAGCACGTGCATTATACTATTGACGTAATTGCAGCACCATTTTTTGCATATGCTGCTTATAGAACTGCTGTGTTTCTGACTATGAGGATCTTAGATTTTGTTTTAAAGACTAAAGAAAACTCAGAACTAAGCCAGGATTCTGTTATGGTGTAGTTTCCAATACATTTTTAATGAATGACCTTATTTTTTTGGATCTAACTTCTTATCTGTTCTGAACCCACTGCAAAGATCTACTCCATAGGGTTTTACTTTTTGAATGGCTAAAATGATATTGTTACTTTTAAGACCGCTTGCAAGAAACACCTTCTTTTTGAATGACCTTACTATCCTTCTACTAATATCCCAATTGTGTACTTTTCCTGTCCTACCCAATTTTTTTACAGAGTCATTATGATTCCCGCTGTCTAAAAATAAATAGTCAACTTGATCCGCAATTTTTGTTGCATCGTCAATGGTGGTTTCGTCTTGAAAATGCAAAAATTTGGATTTAATTAATTCCTGATAATTCCTCTTTTATTTCTTTATATGAGCCTGTTATTAGTTTGTCAACAAGTTGGATAGATTTTGTTTTGACAAGCTTTTGATACAACAAATTTTCACTTTGGTCATGGACAATAAGTTTTGATGTAAAGATAGAGAGTTATGGTAACGACTTGTTAATTACATATTTCATTATGCATTATTTTAGTAACATGCATCTAATAGTAAAAATGTCAATTATGAAAAGGACTTTGATTTTAACTTTAATGATGATTCTTGGTTTAAGCTGTTCGGATTTGGAATCTAAGAGAGAATTTTTGAGCACTTCGGATGTTAGTCAATCTTCAGGGATTAAAGAGAATTTATATAATTATGATGAGGAAATAGAACAAGAACCTCCTAGAACTAACAGCCCAACCGCTCCAACACAAAAGCCAAATATTGAAGAGCAAAAGCAATTCAAAATAATAAAAGACGGATCTATTACCCTAGAAGTGGATAGCTTAGAAATTGCAAAACGAAGCATTGATTCCATCGTTTCTACTACTAATGCCTACTTTGAAAATGAAGTTTATAATGGCGGTGTAAATCAACATAGGTATACACTTAAAATAAGAATACCAAACTCTGAGTTCGAAGCATTTATTTTATCCTTAGAAAATGGTGGCGGTAAAATGATAAGCAAATCAATCAATGCACGAGATGTTACGAGCGAGTATATTGATCTAGAAATAAGACTCAAAAATAATCAAGCTTACCTTGCCCAATACAGAACACTACTCAAACGGGCAAAGAGTATAAAAGACATATTGGAAATCGAAGAAAAGGCAAGACGGATAGAATCAGAAATTGATTCGCAATTAGGAAGGATGAAGTATATCAATGATCAAGTAAAGTATAGTACACTTTCCTTGAATATGTATCAAAAACATATCAATAGAAATGAATATAAACCACCTTCGTTTTTTTCCAGGGTTTGGAATTCGATGAAGTATGGTTTCAATATGATGCAAGAGATCTTATTATGGATTGTTGTTCTTTGGCCTTTGCTAATATTGATTGTTATAGCTTATTTAGGGAGGCGAATGTATAAAACAAGAAAATCGAATAAAATCAATGTGAGTTAATTGGGCTTATAAATTTATATTATGACAACATATCTTTAGCATCGAGAAGTCGTCGAATTACAGCATCGCTAATGTCGCTTTGAATTCATTCGAAGCCGAAAAGGCATTTGCGAAGAAAAAGCAGAATCTAAAATGTGCAAATGTCATGAATGAAATGTGTAAAAGAAGCAATAAATAATCACAACGAAATTCTACTATCAGGATTAGCATGAAACGTGTCAAATCTCTTTTGAAAAACAGAGGCAACTCGTTCATACATTTGATCAAATCTTTCAGTGCCTAAAAATCCATAAAGTCCATTTCTGTATAGGTAATAATTTGGAAATGGGTTGGGAATGATTTGATTCTTAATTTTAATTTGCCATTCTTGGTCAAACTGTTTGATGAGCTTTATAGGTGATCTATTGTTGTGTTTGATATTAGGATTCAATCTGAATTGATCATCTATGAAATATGTCTTTTTTATCCCCGCTTCGAAATTAGAGACAAGACTGTCTGGCATATAAATAACTGGAGAAAAAGTGTAGAGTTCATTAAAAGCAACAATAATAGCTTCCATTTCTACCTGCCGTTCGGCATATAGATTGATGAGTTTTTGTTTCCTTTTTTTCTTTTCTACTCTACCTCTTGCGGACTGGAGTGAGGATTTTAGTATTCGTTCTTTCTCTTTATAAGTTGGGACAACTACGATTAAAGTGTCGTTTTTTAGTCGGTTGATAATTTCTTCTGCTTCAGGTTGTAGAGTAGGGGCATAGTTGTGGTATTTTACATAGACGCAGCTTTGAAATACAAATAAGCAAAATGCAATGAGTATGTACGTTCTTGATTTCAATATCTTACAGCTCTAGTTGGGTTACTATAGAATTTTTCAAGTCTTCTTTGAAATGCATTTGTTATCTTTTTAAATATAACACCAAAATCCTCTACACCTAGAAGTTCTAAAAGATTGTTTCTGTAGAATACATGATTCGGAAAAGGGTTTGGAAGTAAATCATTTTTAATAACAAATTCCCATTTGGTATCGGATCGATGTACATATTTGAAAGGTGATCTATTACTGTAACTAATTTTAGGGTCAAGTTTATTGTCTTTTCCTAAAAAGAAAGGACCATCTTCTCCTTTTTCAAAAGCGTGAACCAATGAATCTGGAATAAATAAATATCTGCAGAAAGTAAAGTTTTCGTTAAACGCTGAAACGATAGTCTTCATATTAGATTCTCTGTCGTTTTTTACATCTTCTAAATCTTTCCAAAGCTTCTTTTTTGATTCTGGGAATTGTTTAAGCGCAGAACGGACAATTTTTTCTTTCTCTTGGTATGTAGGATAAGCAACAAGTAAAGTGTCGTTTTTTAACCGTTTAATTAGTTTTGCAGCTTTTTCTGGATTGTATTCTGCGTAGTCATGAAATCCAACAGATGAACAACTCGAAAAAAAAATAGCTCCTAAAATAAACAATGTAATCAATCTCATAATTCACTTTCAGTTAACAAATAGTTAAACAAGTATACACAAAAATCTAGTATCTAAGTATTCATTAATTTTGACTTAATGTTTCACAAGACAAAGAGTAGGTTATATATATTTATTATCTAGTTTTGTTTTACATAAAGTTTTTTCATTTTTGTGCTAACATTGCTACAAATAATCAATTAAAAACAAAGAATCATGCAAGAATCGGTTGATATCGAAGCATTAAACCAACAAATATTTCAAGACAGTGAATTCATCGATCAGATCAGAACTGAAACGGCAAAAGTTATTGTTGGTCAAGACTATATGATAGGAAGATTATTACTTGGTCTATTGGCAAAAGGGCACGTACTTCTAGAAGGACTTCCTGGTTTGGCAAAGACATTGTCTATCAAGACGCTTTCTTCTGCAGTAGATGCAGGTTTCCAAAGGATTCAATTTACACCAGATCTCTTACCTGCAGATATTATTGGTACGATGATATATAACCCTGGGAAAAATGAGTTCAACGTAAGAAAAGGACCAATATTCTCAAATTTCATTCTTGCAGATGAGATAAACAGAGCTCCTGCAAAAGTTCAATCTGCCTTGTTGGAGGCAATGCAAGAGAAGCAAGTTACAATTGGAAAAGAAACATTCAAATTGGATGAGCCATTCTTAGTACTTGCCACTCAAAATCCAATCGAACAAGAAGGGACATATCCTCTACCCGAAGCTCAAGTAGATAGATTCATGTTGAAGGTTAATATTGGATATCCTACAAAAGATGAAGAAAGACATATCGTAAGAAAAAACCTGTCTGGAGAGGTTACACAAAAGATAAGTCCTATTATAAATCCATCAAAAATTATAAAGGCTAGAGAATCTGTCAAGAAGATCTACATGGATGAGAAGATAGAAAATTACATTCTAGATATAGTTTTTGCAAGTAGAGATCCTAAATCTGCAGGCATCAACGACCTTGATGGATTGATCTCTTATGGAGGTTCACCAAGAGCAAGTATCAACCTCGCCAAAGCATCAAAAGCAAATGCATTTCTCGAAAGAAGAGGTTATGTAATCCCAGAAGACGTAAGATCTGTCTGTGAAGACATCATGAGACACAGAATTGGGCTGACCTATGAAGCGGAAGCAGAAAGCATCACCCAAGAAGACATCGTAAAACGAATCATCAACGCAGTAGAAGTACCGTAGTATAGCAATTGTGAATTAAGAATTTTTAATTTTGAATGGCATTTATGATGTTGACATTTGGAGATAGAAATTCGTGATTCATGAGTTTTATGACGTTTGAAACTAAAGTGCGTTTACGTAAGTTAAGTCATTCAAAATTTATCATTCAAAATTCAAAATTACTTTTCGTTGGATACAACAGAACTACTCAAAAAAGTACGGAAAATAGAAATCAAGACCAAAGGTCTGAGTAAGCATATTTTCTCTGGAGAGTACCACAGTGCTTTCAAGGGTAGAGGAATGTCATTCAGCGAAGTGAGAAATTATATTTATGGAGATGATGTTAGAAATATTGATTGGAATGTAACGGCACGTACCAATGATACAGCCGTTAAGGTTTTTGAAGAAGAGAGAGAGCTCACAGTAATGTTATTAATTGATGTAAGTGCTTCGGCTTTGTATGGAACCGATGGTCAGTTTAAGAGCGAATTGATTACAGAGTTATCTGCGGTCATTGCATTTTCAGCATCGACTAATAATGATAAAGTAGGAGCAATATTATTCTCTGATAAAATAGAAAAATATATACCACCTAAGAAAGGTAAAACTACCATTTTAAGAATCATTAGAGAGCTAATCTCGCATGAAACTGAAAATATTGGAACAGACCTAAAACTCGCGCTTGAATATTTGACTAATATCCAGAAAAAAAGAGCTATAGTATTCTGTCTATCTGATTATATCACATCAGGATATGAAACAGCACTCAATATAGCATCTAGAAAACATGATATAGTTGGAATCCATATTTATGATAAAAGTGAAAGACAACTTCCCAATGCAGGACTTATCCGAATGAAAGATGCTGAGACTGGACAAGAAAGAATTATAGATACATCCGTGAGTAAAGTGAGAGAGAATTATGCACAGTGGTTTGAAAAGCATGAAGAGACTTTCAAAAATTCTTTTAATAAATCTGGTTCTGACGTTCTGAGTATCCAAACGGATGAAGATTATGTAAGATCATTGTTGAAATTTTTCAAAAAGAGAGGACGATGATGAAGTATAAATTAGTATTCCTTTTTAGCTTTTTTGTGTCCATTGTTTCAGGACAGCTTAGTGTAGCGGTAGACGCTATACCTGATTCTATCTACTTTGGAGATGATGTTGTTTTAAACTATAAAATAAATGTACCTCAAGGCGTACAATTGAGATCTGTAGATTTTGGTCCACTAAAAGAAATAAAGAATGCAGCTTATGAGCAAGATTCTACCACTTTCGATGAAATTATGGATGTCGACATAGTGGATGGTGGGGCTTTTGGAATCAATGATGTTAATCTTATTATTAGCCAGCAACCAGACGGAAGTGGATTGCCAATGCAAGGATCTGTAAAAATCAGAATAAGTACAATAGGAGCCTTCCTATTACCAACGCCATTGCTTAATACCTCGCCAGCTCAAGCAGTGATGCCACTGCAAAGAAAGCCATTGTTTGTATTGCCGAGAGGACAAGCAGTTGAGCTCAATGAGAATAAATCAATCATTGAAGAAGAAATTTCGTGGAAAGATTATCTCAAGTATTTATACGTACTATTGGGAATAGTAGGGGTAGTGTTGCTAGGCTTGTATTTAAATAAGAAATTTAAAAAGGCAGATGACATCGAAGAAGAAATAGTAGAAGAAGTCAGAAGACCTGCGCACATAATAGCAATTGAGGATCTAAAAGGGCTAAAGTCAAAAGAACTATGGCAAAACGGCAAAGAAAAGCAATATCACACAGAATTAACTAGAGTAATGAGACAATATGTCGAAGATAGATATGAAGTCCAAGCTTTAGAAATGACAACAAGTCAATTAAAGAGATCAATGTCAGAGAAAGGTATTGGAGCAAGTATCATTTCTAGATTTACTGATATTCTTCAGATTGCTGACAAAGTGAAATTTGCAAAAGGAGTCACTGGTCCGGAGATCAATGAAAAATTTATGGGAGATGCCTTCGAAATAGTAAATGAGACGAAACAAAGAGCAGTAGAAATAGAAAAAGGAGAATGATCGAATATCTACAGAACATAGAGTTTGTAAGTCCCTACTTTTTATTGTTGGGCGTAGTGCCAATAGCTTGGTACATATGGCGATTAGTATCTAAAAAGAATTCTGATACTAGTTTTACAATTTCAACATCTGAAGCATTTGAAGGAGGTGGATCTTTGCGAACAAAATTAACTTGGTTGCCAGATTTACTTAGACTATTAGGATTATTGTTTTTGGTGCTTTCATTGGCTAGACCCCAATTGTCACTTAAAGAAGAAAAGGTAAATGCAGAAGGTATAGATATAATGCTTGCAATTGATTTATCCAGTAGTATGTTGGCCAAAGATTTCGAACCGGATAGATTAGAGGTGAGTAAGCAAGTTGCAGAGGCCTTTGTTCGAAATAGGAAGTATGATAGATTAGGTTTAGCAGTATTTGCTGGGGAAGCTTTTACACAATGTCCTTTGACAACTGATCAATCAATATTAATAGATTTTTTGCAAACTTTGGCTGTGGGTACTTTAGAAGATGGTACTGCAATAGGTATGGGGCTTGCTACTGCAGTCAATAGACTCAAGGACAGTGAGTCGGAATCGAAGGTTGTGATTCTTCTAACTGATGGCGTCAATAACACAGGATATATAGATCCAGAAACTGCCGCTGAAATAGCTAGAGAATATGATGTGAAAGTATATACAATTGGTGTTGGTAGCGCTGGAAATGCATTAACTCCAGTAAATAGAAGAAGCAATGGACAGTACATATTCAGAAATGCAAAAGTACAAATTGATGAAAGACTATTGCAAGAGATATCAAACAGTACTGGTGGGAGATATTATAGAGCAAAAGATAGAAATCAGTTAGAAGCGATTTATGCAGAGATAGATAGACTTGAAAAAACCGAAATTGAAGTAAATATATTTAAGCGATATCAAGATGAGTTTAGGTATTTTCTATTAATTGGCCTTGGCTTATTGCTTTTTGAATTGTTATTAAGAAAAACAGTACTCAACATATTATCATAAGTGTTTAGATTCGAAGACATATCATATTTGTATTGGTTGGCATTGGTGCCGATATTGTTTGTATTGATGTACCTTGTATACCTATGGAGGGGTAGACGAATAGCGCAGATTGGTGATGAATCACTGGTAAAGAGACTGATGCCTAATGCAAGTGTAACTCGCATGTGGATTAAAAATGCAGCCGTTTTATTAGGTTTGCTTTTCTTGTTTGTTGCTGCAGCAAATCCACAATGGGGAACGAAGAAAGAAAAGATGAAAGTTGAAAGTGCAGATATATTTATTGCATTTGATATTTCCCAAAGTATGATGGCACAAGACATATCACCATCAAGATTAGAGCGAGCAAAGAGATTTACGGAAAAGCTTATTAGGAACTTGAAAGGAGATAGGATAGGGTTGATCTATTTTGCGGGAGATGCATATCTTCAGATGCCACTTACAAATGATTACGCAGCTGCCGAATTATTTGTAAAAAGTGCCAATCCTAATCTAGCAGGCACGCAAGGAACAGCAATCGATGAAGCAATCGATCTAGCAATAAAGGCATATGAAGAAGAAGTAAGACACCAACGTGCACTTATTATAATAACAGATGGCGAGGATCATGAAGGCAAGGCAAAAGCTAAGCT
>Ga0209187_1000849_pt1 | contig 43476 bp, 30 predicted proteins | sample BantaG_FD_187430 | JGI IMG/M metagenome (GOLD analysis project Ga0209187, IMG submission 187430) | Marine algal microbial communities from Bantry Bay, Ireland - BantryBay_4 metaG (SPAdes) (version 2) | ecosystem: Host-associated > Algae > Red algae > Unclassified | place: Bantry Bay, Ireland...
ACCCGAAAGTTAGCATGAATCGTAAAATGAGAAAGTGCGCTATGACTGAAAAATACTTCGAAAACGTATTAGGAATATCGTGATGCGTTAGCCCTGGGGCTGTCCTGTAGGTGCATCAAGGACTAACCGAACAAAGTGAGGTAGCTATGACTATTCGACAATTATGATTGCCGCCGAAGGCGGTCGATTTTATAAAAAGAAAAGAAAGATGAAAAAACTAATTTTCCTAACAATATTGATTTTGTCAACGAACATTTTGTCTGCTCAAGACAACTATCGCAGCTGGATACGCAATGCCAGTAACAATGATAAGCTAGCCTTAGTAATAGGTAACACTAATTATAGTGGAAGCAACAGACTTCGATATGCAAAACCAGATGCAGAGTTAATGACCAAAACATTAGAAGCACAAGGCTATGATGTACTTATTGGTTACGACCTGGATCAACCTAATTTTAAATCCATATTAAAGAAGTTTGCAGGGAAACTATCGAGTTATAAACAATGCGTCGTGTATTATGCAGGTCATTCATTCGAAGAAAAAGGAATCAATTATATGGTACCTATTAAGGCTAATCTAAATGATAGTAATTTGGAATCAGAAAGTGTGACGTTAACATCATTAATGGGAACAATAGATAATCCGTCAATCCCTAAATTGTTTTTACTAGATGCATGTAGAATTCCGTACAGGAGTTTCACGAATGAAGAACGCCGTGCTATCCAAATACGTCAGAATACCTTAATTATTTATAGTACTGTTGAAGGTACTAGAGTAAAAGATAATAACCCATTTGCAGAAGAGTTGTCAAAAGAAATGGCGAAAGGAGGTTGTATAGAGCATATTTTTAAAAAAGTTTCCAAAACTATTGTTGCTGCTAATCCTGATCAGTTGATATGGCAGGAAGGTAGTTTGCAGGGGGAGATTTGTTTTGAAGAAATTGAAGGAGGTAATGATGAGAGGGGCACTTTCGTAGATGCTCGCGATGGACAAAGCTATACCTGGAAGAAGATGAAAGATGGCAAGAAATGGATGACGGAAAATTTAAACTATAAAATATCTGATTCTTATTGTTATGATGATGAGGAAAGTAATTGTATGAAATACGGTCGTTTGTATACCTGGGCTGCTGCAAAAAAAGCTTGTCCATTAGGTTGGCGGCTGCCAAATGATAATGATTGGAAATTATTAGTTACAAATTATAGCGGGGATAGAAGCAAGGGAAAGGATATTAAAGATCCAGTTTTAAGTAATAAAGCTTTAATTTCTGGAGGTAGTAGTGGCTTTATGGTTCTGCTTGGTGGTTTAGGTTTTAGCGATGGTGGGTACTACTACCTGAGGAGTTACGGCTACTATTGGTCTGCTATAGAGCTCGATGCTGACGGTACAGGGAGCTACTACGGTTTCGACGAGGACGACGGCGTAGTGAGTGGCCGCGACGAGGAAGACGAAGACAAAGACGAAGACGAAGAGGATGAGACGATTGCTTATTCCTGTCGATGCCTCAAAGACTAACCGAAAGTAGCTTGGACTATTCGCCAATTATGATTACCGAGGAAGGTGGTCGATTTTTAAAAAGAAAGGCTGAGGGGGGCTTTTCTGCTCAATTAGGTGGCAAAAGAGGAAGGTATATAAATCAAAAATCTTATGGTTATTATTGGAGTGCTTCTGAGAAGAATAATCGAAATGCCATACATTATGGTTTGAATAGCGGATATCAAAGAGCATACCTATTTGGTAATGATAAAAAAATGCACTTCCCTGTCGCTGTGTCAAAAATGAATCTAGTAAAACAATATAGAATTTTATATCGATACTTTATCAAATAAAAAACATAATCAATGAAGCAGCTCCTACTCCTTTTTTTATTGTCGTTAACAACTCCGTTTTTGATGGCTCAAGACAATTATCGGAATTGGATACGTACAACAAGTGATAACGACAAACTAGCCTTAGTCATAGGTAATACTGCCTACGAAGGAAGCAACCGCTTGCCATACGCAAGAAAAGATGCCCGGTTGATGACAGCAACATTAGAGGCTCAAGGCTATGATGTATTAATAGGTTATGATCTGGATCTGACTAATTTTAAATCGATCATAAGTGATTTTGCGGATAAACTATATCGTTATGAAAAATGCGTTATGTATTATGCAGGCCATTCTTTAGAAGGAAATGGAATCAACTATATGGTTCCAATTGGGGCAGATTTAAACGATAACAATCTAGGACACGAATGTGTGACATTGGAATCGATAATGAAAGAAATTGATAGGCCATCCATTCCTAAATTATTTCTACTAGATGCGTGTAGAGTTGCATACCGCTCCGGCTTTACAAATAAAGAGCGTGATGCTGTTCGGATTCGAAAGAATGTTTTAATTATTTATAGTACGGTAGAGGGGACAAGAGTAAAAGACAACAATCCTTTTGCTGAAGATTTGTCCAAAGAGATAGCTAAAGGAGGGTGTATAGAGAGGATTTTTAAAAAAGTTTCAAGGGCAGTGAATACTGCTAACCCTGATCAGCAGATATGGCAGGAAGGAAGTTTGGAAAAAGAGTTTTGCTTTGAAGGTGTTAGTGTAAATAATGATGAAGGGAGTGGAACTTTTGAAGATACCCGTGATGGTGAAATCTACCGATATAAAAGAATGAAGGATGGTAAAATATGGATGACACAGAATTTAAATTATAAAATACGAGGTTCTTATTGTTACGAAGACAAAAAAAGTAATTGTCAGAAATATGGTCGCTTATATATGTGGAAAAGGGCTTTAAATGTTTGTCCAAAAGGCTGGCGATTGCCAACTGATAATGATTGGAAAAATTTATTATTGGCTTATGGGGGGTATCATGACAGTATAAAAAGAAAAGATATTGGAAATTCTAAGGCAGCTTATAAAGCATTGATGTCAGTAACGAGTGGTTTTACTCCGGTACTTGGCGGCGAACGCGATTTTGAAGATGGGTTCAACGGTTTGACTACGGCAGGCAGCTATTGGAGTGCAACCGAAAAGGATCCTGAAAAAACCTCTTGGTATTATTCTTTTAGCAGAGATGACAGGAATGATCCATTTATTAGCACTGGTGATTATATCCTCCGTTTTCGTGCTAATAAGCATTATGCTTTATCTTGTAGATGTGTTAAGGATTAAACTGAAAATGGAGGTTTTAAAAGAGAAAAAGATGAAAAAAACATTTTTGCTCCTTTTGTTATTTTTTGTAACAAACATCTTGATTGCTCAAGAGACAGAAGAGGCTAATCATCGTAGCTGGCAAAGAAATAATACTACATCAAAAAAACTAGACTTGGTCATCGGTAATAGCAAATACCAATTTGGAGGTATACTGAAAGAACCTGCAAAAGATGCAGACGTTATAGCCTCTGCGTTAAAAGAACAAGGTTATGATATTCTCATCGGCTACAATCTAGATTTAGATGAAATGAATAATGCTATTTTTGGCTTTTCAGATAAATTATCTAATTATAATGAAGCCGTAATATATTATGCTGGTCATGGCTTTCAAGTAGATGGTAAAAACTATATAGCCCCTACAAGTGCGAATCCAAGGATGTCTTGACAAGTAGGGAGTCATTGTATAGAAGTACTAGATTTTTTAAAAGCAATCAATCGACCAGAACTTCCGAAGCTTATTTTAATAGATGCCTGTCGAGACAATCCATTTGCTAGGAATTGGACGGATAACTCCAGTCGTAATCTTACCCCAGGTATGAAAACCGTGAAAGCACAAAAAAAATCAATGATTGTATTTTCTACAGCAGAGAATACAACGGTGTCTGATGACAATCAATTTGCGGAGTTGATGGCCAAGTATATAAAAAAGGGAGGTTGTATCAATAAAATATTGGGTGAGGTAAATCAAGAGATAGAAAAATTAGATGAATATCAATTGATTCGTCCAACGGGATTACTTTATCCTGAGATTTGTTTTGAAGAGAGGGGGACTTTTATAGACAAACGGGATAATAAAACCTATAGTTGGAAGAAAATGAAAGATGGTAAAAAATGGATGACACAAGAAGGGCCGTGGCGGAGTGCACCGCCACAACTACAATAAGGCTAATGCCTTTTCCTGTCGGTGCCTTAAAGACTAAGCGAGCAAAGCGAGGCCGCTTAGACTATTAGTGAATTTGATCATTATGATTACTACCGAAGACAGCTGATTTTAAAAAAGAACTATAAATGAAAAAACTACTTTTATTAATGCTATCAACTCTCGTAATAAATAGCTTGCTTGCTCAAAAGACTGAGGAGGTAAACTATCGAAACTGGCTACGTACAAGCAGTAATAATGAAAAGCTAGCCTTAGTCATCGGTAATAGCAAATACCAGCATGGTGGAAGACTAAAAGAGCCTGCAAAAGATGCGGACGTCATGGCAGCAGCATTACAGGTGCAAGGTTATGATGTAGTGTTAGGTTACAATCTAAATAGAGACGAACTCTATAGCATTACAGATGAGTTTGTTGCTAAGTTGTCAGATTATAAAGAGGCGGTTATTTATTACGCAGGACATGGTTTTCAGGTCAATGGAAAAAATTACATTGTGCCAACAGATGCAAACCCGCAGGGTGCCTTTCAGGTAGATCGTCATTGTATGGAAGTCAATGATTTTTTGCAAGCGATTAATAAACCGAAGATACCAAAATTGATATTGATTGATGCTTGTCGAGATAATCCTTTTGCGAATGAATGGTCTGACAGTGAAATGCGCGATATGACAGCAGGCATGAAAGCAGTAAAGGCACTTAGGAATTCGCTTATAGTGTTTTCTACTGCAGAGAATACGAAGGTGTCTGATTATAATCAATTTGCAGAATTAATGGCAGCAGCTATTGAGGAAGGAGGTTGCATAAACAGCATGCTAGGGGAGGTTAATGTGAAAATTCAAGCACTGGATGAGCATCAATTGATTCGTCCAAACGGATTGTTATATCCGGAAATTTGTTTTGGTGAAAAACCTGTTGTAAGTCCAGTAATCTCGAATGATAGCGATGGTGATCTTATACCAGATGAAATTGACAAATGTCCTGATGCTTTTGGCAATATAGAAAACGATGGTTGCCCTGAACCAGAAATAGATACTGATGGAGATGGTGTTATAGACAAGGAGGATAAATGCCCCCGTGAGAAAGGAATCGAAAGACTTGACGGCTGCCCTGAAGTCGATGTAGATACGGATGAAGATGGCCTTTTAGATAAAGAAGATGACTGCCCGAATGAAAAAGGGCCTAAAACAAATAATGGTTGTCCGGTTAATTTAGATAATGTATTTACTGATAGCCGGGATGGCCAAACTTACCGATGGAAAAGAATGAAGGATGGTAAGAAATGGATGGTCGAGAACTTGAATTTTAAGACGAGAAACTCATTGGCAGTTAATCAAGACGAAAAAAATAGCGAAGGCTATGGCCGATTATATCTTTGGAAGGAAGCATTAGATATTTGCCCCAAAGGTTGGTGGTTACCTAATGATGATGAATGGTGGACTTTTGTCAGTCATTATGGGAAGGCTTATAGTTTGTATAAGGAGAAGCCTGAAAACTCAGGAAGTGATGCAGGGGAAGACGCCTTCATTAACTTGACTAAATACGGTCACAGTTCCTTTGAAGGCAGACTTAGCGGCTATCGTAAATCTGGGATAAGTACAAAGCCCGGTAAGTTTGGTTGCTACTGGACGAGTTCGGGAAAGAGTTCAACTCACGCTTGGTACTATTATTTTGACCAAAGAAAAAAGAAATTACTGCGATATTATAACAATAAAAAAGCGGCATTTTCTTGTCGATGTATTCAGGATTGATAGACGTTCGGTTTTAATTTTTCCCTCTAAATAATAAAACATGAAAAGATTTTTTATTTTTTTTCTATTCGTTACAATTACAAACGTTTTGCTTGCTCAAAACACAGATGAAGCGAACTACCGAAACTGGACAAGGGTTAATAACTCTAATGAAAAACTAGCCTTGGTGATAGGTAACAGCACCTATCAGCACGGTGGACAACTAACCGAACCTGCCAATGATGCAGCTGTCATCAAAAATGCGCTAGAATCCCAAGGCTTTGACGTGCTCGTTGCGTTCAACCTTGACCGCACAAACATGTTTAAAGTCATAAAAGAGTTTTCTGAGAAGTTTGAAAACTACAAATCCGGGATTGTATTTTATGCTGGTCACGGCTTTCAAATAGATGGTGAAAATTACCTGATTCCTATAGATGCGAATCCTGAATCGAGCTGGGAGGTACAATCACAATGTATGAATGTGGAAACCATATTCAAATCTATTAACGATATTTCAAAACCGAAAGTGGTAATACTGGATGCCTGTCGCAATAACCCTTTTAGTGGATCATGGAAGACGGAGGAACGAAGTGGATTAGTAGATGGAATGTCCGCGATTCGAGCAAAGGGAAATTCTTTAATCATATTTTCTACAGCGGAAGGGACAAAGATAAAAGATGACAACCCCTTTACAGAAATATTATCCAAGCACATCAAAAGAGGCGGTTGTATTTATCCGATTTTGGGCAAAGTTTCTAAAGAAGTGAGAAGCCGTAATCGGGATCAGGTGATTTGGCAAGCTGGGATTTTGGAAAGTGATGTTTGCTTTAGAGGTCAGACTGTATCACCGCCTATTTCCAAAGACAGCGACGGTGACGGATTATTAGACAGTGCTGATCATTGCCCCCTACGAGCATGGCCCTATTAACAACAACGGTTGCCCGGAGCAAGACAGCGATGGTGATGGTATTTTGGATCAATACGACAACTGCCCAAAGAAGTATGGACCTACTTCCAATAAAGGTTGTCCGGAAACAAATGCTGGAACTTTTATCGATTCACGAGATGGACAAATGTATACTTGGAAGAGAATGAAAGATGGGAAGAAGTGGATGACGCAGAATTTGAATTACGAAAGACCAGGTTCTTATTGTTATGACAATAAAGAGAAAAACTGTACTGATTATGGCCGTCTTTATGTATGGAGAAATGCTTTAAATATCTGTCCAAAAGGATGGCATCTACCAACAGATAATGATTGGAAAAATCTATTATCGGCTTATGGTGGGTACTATGATAGTGCAAAAAGGAAAGAGGTAGGGAGTTCTCAAACAGCTTACAAATCACTTATGTCAGTAAATAGTGGGTTTAATCCATCACTTGGGGGTGAACGCAACATGGATTATGGGTTTATGGCTTTGGCTAGTGTAGCTAGTTATTGGAGTGCAACACAAAGTGATTCTGAGATTTCTGCTTGGTACTATTCCTTTAGTAGTGATAAGATCATTTTGCGTTTCCGTGTCAATAAAAATTATGCCATATCCTGTAGGTGTATTATGGAATAAACTGTGAATTAGATATAAAAAAAAGATGAAAAAACTGCTATTACTTAACCTACTAATTGTAACAACGACCATATTGGTCGCTCAAACCAACCAATCCAATTACCGGAATTGGGTAAGAACCAACACCAGCAATGACAAGTTAGCCTTAGTCATCGGCAATAGCAAATACTTAAAAGGAAGCAGTTTAAGTGAACCAGCCAATGATGCAGCCCTTATCGCAAAAGCATTAAAAGCAAGAGGCTACGATGTAGTCTTGGGCTATAATTTAGATCAAGAATCATTCTATGGAGCGGTACAGGATTTTGCAGAAAAATTCCCTGCATATAAAGAAGGCGTTTTTTATTTTGCCGGTCATGGCTTTCAAGTGGAAGGTCAAAACTATCTGGTACCCACAGATGCTAATCCAAAAGGAGCCTGGCAGGTAAGTGGTCATTGTATTAATGTCAAAAACATATTAGAAGCAATCAACCAACCAACGATTCCTAAATTAATATTGGTAGATGCCTGCCGAAATAATCCTTTTTCAAAAAATTGGACAGATGCAAAAAAGCGAAATCTTACACCAGGTATGAAAGCCGTAGCCGCGCTTAAGAATTCACTAGTTGTATTCTCCACAGCAGAAAACACACAGGTCTCTGACTACAATCAGTTCGCAGAAATAATGGCTCGACAGATTGGAATAGGCGGATGCATAAGTGATATACTGGGTAAGGTAGATGCCGAGTTAAGCGGAATAGATGTCAATCAGGTGATTCGCCCAACAGGTTTGTTGCAACGACAGATTTGTTTTGGCAATCCAGTTGATATTAAGAAACCTAGACAACAAGTTAATGTTGATAGTGACGGAGATGGACTTCTCAATAGTGTTGATGAATGCCCTGATGATCCCGGTCCAATAGAAAACAAAGGTTGTCCTGTACCAATTTCAGGGACTTTCATAGATGATCGTGATGGACAAAGTTATTCTTGGAAAAAAATGAAAGATGGAAGGAAATGGATGACTCAGAATTTGAATTATGAAACATCTGATTCTTATTGTTACGATGATGACGAGCGTAATTGTCGAGAGTATGGTCGATTATACACTTGGTATGCTGCTCAAAATATTTGTCCATCAGGTTGGCGACTACCAAGTGGTCATGAATGGAAATCATTATTTATTGCTTACGGGGGGTGTAAAACTGGTATAATAAATAATACAAAAGAGATAGGGAATTCGAGAATAAGCTATGATGCCTTAATTTCTGGAGGGAGTAGTGGCTTTGAAGCGCTACTTGGTGGCACACGATGGGAGGGTGATGGCTTAGTATACTTCAACCTGAATGGGTTTGGATTCTATTGGGGTTCTACGGAGTACGATTCTGAACGTGCTTTTCATTATAACCTCTGGTCCGGCGGTGACGACTCATACCGTGGCTTATACAGAAGTGTTAATGAAGGGTCGATAAACTCAAAAGAAAAGGCCTATTCATGTCGGTGCCTCAAGGACTAACTGAGTAAAGCGAGGTAGTTTCGTCTATTATTCTATATGGGAGAAGCAGTTAGTTTTAATAATTATTATTCCTGCCGTAGGCGGTCAATTTTTAAAAAAAGAAAAATGAAAATCAAAGGAACATTAATCTTCTTAATACTACATCTAGGAGTACAATTATTCGCTCAGGATACAGCTATTCCGCAAGTATTTAAAATCCGTATTTCCTACTATGCAGACTACAAATGTATTCATGAAATACAAGGAGACCAAACCAAGTCTTTCCAAGAAACAAGTACCGGTTTTTTATGGAATGGAGAATATATTGTGACGGCTTATCATGCTGTCGCTAGTTTGTGTGATGAGCAGATAGAAGTTTCAGATCATACTGGAAAGCTTTATCAGGCCACTTTTATTGGAGGAGAAACGATGCTGGATGTAGCCGTATTAAAACTGAATACAGCTCTGCCTGATCGAATAAATCTTGCTTCTACAAAGGGAGGAATAACAGCAGGGAATGAAGTAAAAGTTGCAGGATATACTAATGCCAATATTCAGCCAGAGCAAGTAAATGGTTTGATAGAAGATACTAATGTTTGCATGCCGGGTTGTTTTGGAAGTCATCAATTTTCTTTTTCAATAAATGAATCACTACCTAAAGGATATAGCGGAAGTCCGGTAATACTTCAAGGTGCTTTGGCTGGAATGATTGTCTCCAGTAATCGACAAACAGGAAAAGCCTATGCCTTGGAAGGTTCCATTCTAAAAACAACAGTTGAAGATATTATTTCGGATCAAAGAAAGAAACGGGTTTTTTCTGGGGCTATTTGGATGGATAGTAATGAGGGAGTGCAGTTGGTTGGTGTGTTACCTTCTGCTAATGCTGACTTAAAGACTTATGCAAGTCGCCATTTAATAAAAATTAATAATCAAAGAGTAAGCACCTTGATAGAGATGCGAACACTATTGGAAAATGTCAATGCTGATGAAAATGCTGTCATAAAATATACTTTCGCAAGTGCTTATGGTGAAGAGTCAATTGAAGTGCCTGTCCTTATTTTTAAAAATCAGCATAGTGAAGAAATTGTACATCATTTTTCTAAACTCGAAATATTACCCTTTACTTTACAAAGCGAATCTTATCCAAAGCTAGTTGTGGAGGAGGCTATACGTACTTATAATATCGGCTATGATGATGTATTAAAAGTAGTCGGATTGCCTAGCATTAATTCGGGGATTCGTTGTAGCAATATCTGGGACTTAGGATTGATACTAAAAACTTTTGCGCCCACAGATACGAATGTAGTATTGTTTTTTGAAGATGGAAAAACGGTCAAAATGAGAATGCCAAAAATATTGGTTAATTAGAAATAAAACCTTTAATGCCATAACCTTTTTTAACCTTTTAAATAAAGCTAATTATGAAATCATTCGCAAAGTTATTAAGCTTGTTATTGCTATTCTTAAACATCAGTTTTTATAATGCGATAGCACAGCCTTGTGGTACTATAATTGATTCGGAAGATGATAATAGAATGCGCTCTTTTTCTAACGAGTATAGAAGCTTTGATCGTAGTTGGACGCGCCCTATAATTGATGTCCCTGTTAAATTTCATATCATTAGAAGTAGCACAGGAAAAGGAGGGGTACGTTCATCGATTTTGGAAGCAGCCATTCAAAACCTTAATGAACTTTACACAGAAGCCAATCTTCGTTTTGTTCAGTACGATGAACCGAACTATATTGACGACGATCGTTTCCTTCAATATACAATCACTGAAGAGAATGACATGGCGATTCCATATGAAGTGTCAAATGTTATTAATGTTTTTTGTGTCCCAAATATGGTCTATGCAGGCTATGCTTATTTACCCAGCCGGGTATCTCCCCAACGAGACCGCATAGTTATGCATAATGAGTATTTGAGCAATGGTTCTACTTTTCCTCATGAAATGGGACATTACTTTGGTTTATATCATACGCATGGTAATCAAAAAAACGTACTGACGGATGAGTTGGTCGCTAGAGTGTTGGATCTAAATGGAGATGGTGTTCGAGATTGTTTAGAAACCGGAGATATGTGCTGTGACACCCCTGCCGATCCCATTAATAGGCTACCTAAAATATGTACGGATGATTGTGGAATAGATAGAACGGTAATGATGAAAGATGAGCGGGGCGATTATTATGAACCAATGGTTGATAATATCATGTCTTATAATCCAAACAAACAATGTCGAACAGTATTGACATTTGAGCAATTGGCTAGAGTTGCTGTGACAGCAAAGGAAGCCAGATCATATTTAGAATTTCCAGATAAAGTAGACGCCCCAATGCCATGCGAACAGGAGGTTAGCGGAAAGGTAGCGTTTACTATGAGAAATGGAAACGCTATGGGGGTTACCCTCGATGGTAACTTGTATCGATTCAACCGTTCCTATCGAAGTGGAGATGAGTTCACTTTTGAAGCATGTAATCAATCAGAGATTCCGCTTAATTTGTATATCCTTAATATGGATGTACGAAAAAAAGTAGTGAAGGTGTTCCCGTATACTTGGGAAGAGAAACGGCAACCTGGAATTGGAGCAGACTCTTGCTATGTGTTAGGAGGCTATATCAAGTTAGATGATAACACAGGTAAGGAATATGCATGTCTCCTGTATACACAAAAGAAATTAGACCTTGATATGATTGTTCGTGAAATGGAAAGTAGTACAGGTACTTTTACACAGCGACTTTACAAGACTTTAGGAGAAGACTTATTGCCACTTAATCAGGTAGAATATGTAGAAGGAAATAGAATAAGTTTTCGAGCTTGTTTGAAAACAGAGGAGATCTTGCCTATCATGTTAGAACAAGAAAGAAAGTAGTGTTTTTAGGTCTAAAATATGTTAAAAGTAGTGTACCTTAGGTACCAATTCCTCAGTATTGGTTTTATATGAGTATAGATAAGAACAAACATGCAATGATAAAAGCAGCATACCCAGCGCGTATGTTGAAAGGCCTAAACTATATCAAGAATTCATTTGGTTATTCAGAAGCTGAAGCGGAAGATATTTATCAGAAATTCTGGGTTTGGGTTTTGAAGAGAGAAAAACCCGTTCCTGATTTAAGGGAATCGGATAATGATGGTTGGTTTTATAAGTATATAAGATTACTCTGTTATAATCAAATAAGAAATGAAGGTAGAAGAAAGGAAAGAATTGGCGTTTGGCTATTGAAAGCAACAGATATAAATTACACAGGCAAGAAAGCAGTAGGTATAGATGACGAAATGGATATAGCTGTAGCTTATGACGTGCTGGATAGCATTAAAGAAGAATGGGGGGAGACTTGCCGAAAACGGTTCGATCTATATTACCGAGATGGATACAGTATAAAAGAAATAGCGGAGCTACTTGGTCAGGCAGAACAGACCATTAAAAATAAATTAAATGAATGTAGAAGTAAATTGAAAGAAGTCCTTGCAAAATTATGGAGTTAAATTTTACATCAGAAAATATTCGAGCATATCTTAGCGGCGAGCTAACGGGAGATGTTTTAATTTCTTTTCAAAAAAAACTGGAAGAGGATGTCGACTTTAGGCGAACCGTAAACTACATCAAGGCGGTTTATATTTCAGGTCAATCAAAAGAAGAGTGGGAGGCCATAGAAGATATGGATGGATTGATGAAAGATAAAGTAGTCGTTGAAAAAGGACGAAAAGAACTTCAGCAGATGCTTGATTCGTCTGAGCCTACTGCGGAAGTAGTGCCTCTGTTTGGAAGAAAGGGTTTCTTGAAAATAGCAGCGACGATGTTGCTTTTGATAATAGCAGGTAGCGTCTTGTATAATTATATTAGAAAACCTTCTTCTCCAGAGCTGCTAAGTTATTCACCAACACTTTACGTCCCCGCGAACGAAAAAACAGACACTGATAGATTGCGCAGTAGTTACGAATATGCTTTTCAAAAATTTAACTCCAAAAACTACCAAAACGTAATAGATACTACAACTAACTTGATTGAGTCATATCCTTTTGATGTAGAATATATTCCACATTTATATAACCTGAAAGGAATGGCTTATTTTAATCAAGGAAAAGATTCAATGGCAATAGAAGCATTGGAGCAAGTTGGTAATTTTGAAATTAAACCCCTTGTCTATTATGGAGCCTATTACAAGGCTATGGCTCATATTCGATTGGGGGAAAAGGGTGCTGCTAAAGAAAGTTTGTTGTGGATTCGAAAAAATGCACCTGCTAACATTGTTCAAGAATATGATGTAAAAGGATGGGTTGATTATTTAGGTGAGTAAAGGTGGGTGCTTAATATAAAAATAGCTTTTATATTAAGCACCCACCTACTTATTACATTCGAATCTCTTGCAGATTTTCTAATCCTTTACTTCCTATTGTTAACGTTTTCTTTTCGTATGTGTCACACTTCTGTTTTTATCGTGCTCTGGATATAGTAATTGAAAAAATAGAGTTTCTTTGTTGTAAGAAATAGTTTTAATGTGCTGTAATAAATGAGTGAAAAGTAAAATAATTGGCCCAATTTTTTTGGAATACGATTAAAGGTAATAGGCTAATTGTTCATTTTTTTATAGAGAGACTCTTTTCCTTTAAATTCCCCATCTAAAATTATTTGTTTAATAGTCTTGTCTTCAAGAAAAATTAGTTTTGCTCTTACTGGAGGTATCTCTGGCTTTCCAATTTTTTTTAACTGATTTAAGGATCCTATTAAAATATTATCATGATCAATCTGAGATTGTCTTATAGTTGGGTCATTCGAATACGCGTTATTCCTAGTAATTTTAAGCTCTTGAACTATTTCAATCGTTACTGTAGAAGTAACCTCAACTTCATTTCCCTTTAACTTACCAAATCCAACGGTTTTTACAATACTATGAGTTGGCCCATGAGTATGATCGCCACTTACAAAACCAGAAGATTTTTGTTCAGACTGACAATAAAGTTTTATGTTTAAGTCGGTATTTTCAACAACTAGTGGCGATAATATAAAAGTGTAAGTCCCCATATTACCAGAGGGTTGATTATACGTCCCAGGTTTAGGGTACGGGCCGTCACAATTTACACATTCATAATTCCCGCTCAAAGGGCCTAGGCAATCATCATTTAAATTGGTAGTATTATTTTTATTTTTTGGAAATATTACTCCATTTATATCTTTTCCTATTAATTCTATAGTACCAGTCCAGAAAGCATCTAAATTTTGTTTTCCCAGTTTTAATACCTGATTCTCTACCGCTATGGCTCTTTCTTTTTCTGTATAATTGTTGAATTCTAAAGTTAATTCAGACACATATATTTCCTCTAAATGTGGCTTCAATTGTCCTCTAACTATTTCAATAATATCGCTTGGCGTTTTATTATAAGGTTTAAATTCGTCTACCGCTCTACAAATATCAAACTTACTACGAATTACATTTGTCATGCTATTAACTCTTTCGTCAAATTCTTTCGATCCTTTCGTTGAAATTTGAAAGTGGTGTATTTCATGAACAATTGTACTTTCTAATATCGCTTGATTTATTAAAGCATTTGGGTGTAGAGATATAGTGTTTTTCTTTGGATCAAATTCACCTAAATGTTTTGGGTTCAAATTAGTGTCAAAAACAAAGATGGGAATTTCATTATCAAGAAGATTAAAGTTTGTTTTCACAAAACCTTTTATATAATTTATTTTCTCAGTTTCAGATAATTCTTTTAATGCTTGACTTTGGGTTTCATTTTGAATAGAAAAGAATGCACTTACTAAAATAAAAAGCTGAACTATTTTTAAATTTAACATGAGTTAAGTGTTTAGTTATGATATCATGATTTTTTTAATTGACTACAAGGAATAACTAACAGCGATAAAATGTACTTAATAGGTACGCGCTTTTGGGATTCGTGTTATTGGTGGGCTCTAACAGATTTGTATTTACTGATTCCGATTAACGATGCCAGTTTCTCGTTGGTTCTATTGCTTCGCACCCCATTGTAATAGTTGGATTGATCGGTTTGCCCCATTAGGTTTTGAAGTATGAAGAATAGCAATAGTGTAGGAATTATTTTTTTCATTTGGTTGTCTTTTTTGATTAGTGTTTAATGTAGCTACAAAAACATGCATTTAATTTGTTACTATGATTCTTGGAAAGAAAAGAAGTAACACCATTGAAATGATAAACCGAAGTGCCAATGTTAATTAATTTCTATTGTAACTTATTCTTGAACACATCTACAGGAATACCTCGAGGATTTGTAACTGTCGTAGTATCGATCAAATTTTTGATCTTTTTTAGAGAAAAAGAAGCCTATTCCCTTATCATCAGTAGTCTCTTCATTTGACCAATAATATCCCACTTCTCCAATGTTGATATGGCTATTACCTGTGATGCCATCAAATCTCTCATCTAGATATCCACCGCCAAGGGTTGCAGAAAAGCCACTACCGCCATTATTAATTAATGAAATGTATTCTATTTGATTGCACTCATTCCACATGGCGTCACTTAATGAATTCAGTGCAATTCTTCCTTCAATTGATTTGCCATCTACCTGTTCTATTTGTTTTGAAAACCGGTCTCGAACTTCCTGGCTAAAGTAAGCGGCCATGTCAAGCCATTCGTCCTCGTCAGGAAGTCGCCAACCTTTTGGACAGGCTCTTTGCGCTGAAACCCAAGTATACAAACGACCATAATTATCGCAGTTATTCTCATTACCGTCATAGCAGTCTGAATCAGAAATAATATAGTTCAGATTTTTAGTCATCCATTTCAGTCCATCAGGCATTCTTTTCCAACTATATTTTTGATGATCCCGACTGTCCGTGAAAGTGCCTTCCTTTGGTTCTGGACATCCTTGGTTTTTAATAGAGCCATATTTATATGGGCAATTATCTACGCTGTCCACTAAACCATCACCATCGCTATCATTTGAACCAGTTGATGTAGCAGAAACACTTCCAAAACAAAGTTCTCTTTCGAGAATCCCTGCTTGCCAGATTACTTGGTTTTTATTATATACTTTGATTCTACTCGATACTTTTCCTAGTATGCTATAGATGCAACCTCCTTTTTTAATCTCTTCTGAAAATAATTCTGTAAAAGGATTATCGTCTTTAACTCTGGTATCTTCGGCGGTGGAAAATATAATAAGAGAGTTTCTTTTTGCCCGTACCGCATTCATACCTGCTATTTCACCACCACGATCTTTACTACTCCAACTACGACTAAAAGGATTGTTCCTGCAAGCATCCAAAACAATCACTTTAGGCTTATTGGGGTCATCGATGGACTCGAAAATAGCTTCTGCATTGAGGCATTGCACTTTTACCTGCCATTTGGATGTTGGGTTAGCATCGATAGGAATGAGATAATTTTCTCCATCTATTTGAAAGCCATGTCCAGCATAAAAAACCATACCGGATTTGTACTTTTGAAACTTGTGCGAAAACTCGCCTATAAGCTTGAGTAGGTTGTTACGATCCAGGTTGTAGCCAACCATAACATCAAAACCTTGATATTCTAATGCTACCTTTATCGCCTTTGCATCATTGGCTGGCTCTGCCAATTGGCCAGCGTGTTTATACATTGAATTTCCTATTATTAAAGCAATTTTATCGTTGCTGCTATTAGCCCTTACTCAATTCCGGTAATTGATTTGATCGATTTGACTTAGAAGCATAAGAGGAAATAATCCTAAAGAAAATAGGATTAGAATTGATCGTGTTATTTTGGTTTTTATCATGGCGATATCTTATTTATTAGGTAGAAAGTTACTATTTTTCTTTTATTAGAAAGAACCATTCCTGTCAATTCGTACTTCCTTTGTTCCTTTTTTAACTTTTTCTTAATGGTTGTTTTGTGTTTAACTAATGTATTGTTAGGGGCTTTTAGCTCGTGAAGAGGTGGAAGATTAAGTATTCTAGTCAGGTACGCTAATTGTGGACATTTATATTGTAGGAGAGACTTTGAACCGAGGTAGCGTGGATTTAGGTTGTTTCTTCTCGTAGTCTTGGACATCCTAAAATCAACTCAAACAATCCCCAACTCCCTCAAAATATCCTTCTTCAACTTACTCATTGGTCGTTTGTGAAATTCTTTACTTTCATAGTAAGCACCAAAGGCAAGAAGGTATAAATCATTTTCGCTGATTTTGCCTTTGAGTTCTTTGTAGGTATTGTTTGCAAGGATGTTTAGATAGGTAGAACCAAAAATACTTTTGAGACGAATTAGATCTGCAATTTCATCAGCATGACCTGAGTAAATATCGTCTAGTCGAAATATCTTATTTGCATTTACAATCTTTCGTTTTAAATCTGGATTTTTAGTTGTGATGTTTAATTTTACGCTTAAATCATTGCTTACTCCCAGGCCTCCTTTTGTTGACTTAAGTCTGTAGGTCATTTCAAATCCAGTTCCAATATCTTCGAGATAAGGATGGTGATTGTCTTCTAAGTTAAATTTTTTAGGGCCCTTTAAGGTGGAATTACAAATGACGCAACTAGGAATTAAATTGTAAAATGACAATGCCAGTAGAGGGAAATCTTTCTGAGAGAAAAAATGATCGAATTGGGGGCGAGTTACTTGTCCGGATTTAGTTTTGCTTGTTAGTATAGTTACAGTGTATTGGCGGTTACAATAAGAACAAACTCTGATGTCTAATTGAGCGGCTAAGTCGTAAGCATTATAATTTCGTTCGTGTTTTGTTGTGAAATATTTGTAATTGAAAATTGTTTTTAGGTTTTTATTAAAGCGATTTTTATTGGCTCCATTCACCGTCTGATAAAAAAGGGTATGTATCTCTAGCAAATCTTTTGGTTTCCCATTTAAAATTACCTTCAGGTTTGCTTTTAGGAAATTCTTGATATAGATAGGTAAAGTATTAGGATGACGATTTATTTTCCTAATTAACCTAGGTTCTAGTTTTTCTAAGTGTTGAGCAATTGCTTTATCTAGTTGTTGTTTAGGAATCAATATCATTGCCTAGTTCATTTTTTCTTTTTTGTAATTGCATATTCCAGCCCCACTGACCCACCCTCTCCGGAGTACTGACCCACCCTGTGGATAACTTACGATTACAAAAAGGTTAAGATAATTGTTTTACTGCTTTTCTCAGACTATTTCCCTTTAATTCTACCCGATGTGCTTTGGGGATGATCCGATCAAGGATAGCATCAGCAATGGTAGGTTCATCAAAATATTCGTGCCATTTACCAACAGGAAGTTGCGAACAAATTAGAGTGGATGATCTTTCATATCGATCCTCTAAAATTTGTAGAATGATTAGTTTGACTGTATGAGTGATGGGCTGCAAACCAAAGTCATCAAAAATAATGAGTTGGGCTTTTTTGATTTTGTTCAACCATTTGATTAGAGTTCCGTCAGTTTTTGCCAGAGCTATTTCTTCTGTAAAACGGTTCATGTTAAAATAGAGGGTTCGATATCCTTTTACACAAGCATTGTTTCCTAGAGCACAGGACAGATAAGATTTCCCGCAGCCAGTGGCACCGGTGATGAGTATATTTTCTCCTCTGTCAAGGTAAGCGCAGTCTGCCAGTAGCATTAGTTTTTCTTTAGACAAGTTTCTTTTTTTAGAACAGTCGATGTCTTGTATAGTAGCTTGGTAACGAAGTTTGCTAAGACGTAAAAACATGGTCATTCGTTTGTGCCATCGGTGTTGTCGTTCTGCGTCGATAAGGTTTGCCATCATTTGGTGAGCATCTGGCTGTTGGTTTACAGGGAGGCATAGCGTTGCTTCATAAGCATCTGCCATACCTTGGAGTTTTAATGTTCTCATGATTTCGAGTGATGCGTTTTTCATAATTATAAATAGATTTATTCCCGTAAAAAAGGGAGGTTTAAAAAATTATTGATAGGCTTGAGGACCTCTGATGTTTTCATGTTTGGGTATGTTGAATAATTCGAGTTGATCAGAAGCCATATCTAGTTTGCGAACTAAAATATTCTTGATCATATGGTAAGAAGCTTTACCTACCTTTTGGCATCTAAGTGCTGCATTTTCCAGTCGGACATTGCTGTACTTTTCTCCAAACTTTAAGATGCCTTGACAACTGCTGTAGGATTGCGCCTCATGGATCCTCGAAAGAAGTATATGTTGTATAGCCCAACGAGTGGCTTCTCCCACTTTCTCTGCTTGTGCTAGAAAATAGGCTGCGTTAAAACCTTGTGCTTTCTCCCATTCCTGATGTGATTTGGGCATGTGTTCTGCCTTGGTTTGGTATTGCTGAGAACCAGTGCTGTAAAGTCGGAGATGGGTTGCAACTCTTTGATTGCCAATGTATACCGATACGTTTTTTGAGGTATACACTACTGTAGATTCGTCTTTTGCATAATTATAAGGAACAGAATAAAAAACTTTATCTTCTCCCAAAAAGACGTGATAATTCCTTCGAACTAGGGCTGTTATTGTTTTCCTGATTTCAAACAAATCAGGAGGAAGGTCTTTCATTACATCACATTCATAATCGTGAAAAACGCTTTGGCGGGTGCCTTGTTTTTGCTGATAAGGTTTATCATTGTGTATCGTTAACTGGCGGCAAATTCCAGCATTTAATTCTGCTAGGCTATAAAATATTTCGTTTCTTAAAGGAGCATATATTCGAGTATAAACCGTCCCGACCATATTCTCCACGCTTGCCTTATCTTTCGGTTTTCTAACGCGGGTTGCACTCAAATCAATTTGATAGTGAGCTGCTAATTGAACACATAAATCATTGAAGGTCGGGTCGTATTTATTAGCCTTAGTGACATACGATTTTAGATTGTCAGATAGAAGGACTTTTGGTAGTTTTCCAAAAAACAGGAAGGCCTGATTTATACCATGTATAAAATCAGCGACCTTCTGACTGGGCAAGGCAATCGCGAAAGTGTATTGGCTGTGAGGCATCACCGCCACTGAAACTTCGCATTCGTACACTTCCCCCGTGGCAACATCTACCCAACGCATTTTCTTCCCCGCGAAATCTACTTGCATCACTTCTCCTGGCGTATGACTTAAGGCGATCGTTAAATCCCTGCGGCCAACCTCTCGGCTAAGGTGTTCACAAAACTGACTGTAGCCATATCCATTTGGATGCTCTTCGAGGTATTCTTCCCATAGTAAATGCCGAGTCACTCCCACACGTCGCAACTCTTTTATCCAATAATCAATCTTGTCGTTAAATACCGCTTTCCGCTCAACCGCAGGTTTATCTTTAGGAGGGTAAAAAACAGTGATAAATTCTGAATCTGTTAGCAACAGCAACTCCGATAAATCTTCACTATGCGCCCTGCCTCGGCGTATGTAATCTTTTACGGTGTTTCTAGATACATTCATCCGACGTGCTGTTGCCCGAAGAGAATCGGTGCTTAAAAACGCCTCGATAATTTGTCTTACTTGATCCATACGTTTAATTTTTCCCATGTCTTTAGCAGTTTATTGAACCGCTAACATGAGGTTTTAATCGTAGGTATCCACATTTCTATGGGGGGTCAGTACTCCGGAATGTTATTAACATTTTCCCAAAAATAGGGGGGTCAATACTCCGGAATGGGTGGGTCAGAGGTTTCCGGAGGGGGTGGGTCAGTATGGCCGGATTTTACATTTGTAATCGTTTAATTTGCTTTTCAATAGTTTCTTTTTCTAAGGATGTGTCGTTAGTCTTTTCTGAGTACATCTGAGAAAGTTTAATTTTCAAGAGAGGCTCATCGATTAAGCTGATCAGGTTTTTATGATATTTTTTTTCTTCCTTTTCCTTAGGATCGTTTAGCCATTTGATAGTTTTGTTAATTTTTTCGACAGCATATTCTCCAACAAGACCGTCTGTTATAAAAAACGAATCGGAAAAAAGATCGCTAATGTTTGCTCCAAAGGAATGAGAGGGGCGGTCTTTATCACCAATGTTTAAAACCCTATTATTGTCTCCTTCTTTTTTGAGGTAAACAACATTGTAATTTGGAATGTCTGACAATGTTAGTGGGTCATGTGTGGTAAAGATTATTTGAATGGATAAATCTTTGACCTTGTTGAAAAGTGCAGGCAGGATATCTCCAATTGTTTTGATAAACGTCTTTTTCCACTGAGGGTGAAATCCAATATCTCCTTCGTCAATTAATATTAATAAGTTTTTTGAAGCTGTTGGATATGTTTTTTGATTAAGTTGTTCAGGTGAGAATATCTTTTCGATTTGATCTTTTACCGTGTAGAATTTTGCAAAAAGATCGAGATATGCTTTTTCTCCGGAGCTTAGACTAATTGCTGGTGTGGGGTTAATGAACCCTGGAGTAACACTAAACTTAGCTAATTTATTAATTAAATCAAGATGAGCAGTTAGGATTTTTTGAGCCTTATGGAAATCAACATAAAACGCATCTTTCATCTCAAAATCATTTGGCCTCAGTTTGTCTATGATGGCGAATGAATGGGTGACAAGATATTTGATTTCACGAGTAGGTAATTTAATATTGGTATCATTTTCAAAAGTATGTTTGTCAAGGAAGTCAAAAAAAGCATCTTTTGCTCTTTTGTTTTTGATAAGTTCTAGCTTAATATTATTCCTTCCTTTATAGTACCAGGTTTCACCGTCAATGTCGAGTGCTTCAAAAACGGTAGTAATTAATTCTCTAAGAAATAAAGCTTTGATGTATTTTCGCTTTTGTGAATAATTAGCTTCTTTGTTCCAGTCTTGGATTGCTTCAGTAAATTCGTTTGTAGCTTTCTTGAATAGGAACTCATACATTTCATGAAATTCTTCATCAAGAGGCGCATCTCTATTGCTATTGTGATAAGGTCCTTTAATGAAAAGCTTTATTCTGCTATAAGTGGGAATATTTAGCGAGTCTATTTTTTTTACAACCGTATTGTTACTTAATAGATAGATTCGTCTGAATATAGATTGGTACTTATGCTCTAAAAGAGGATTGTTACTCCTTTTTTGATCCATTAAACTAATGTCCTTTTCGATAATTCGATCAAGGGATAAATCAATGTCAGGTGTATGATCAAAGTCAAAGAAGGACTGCTTTAATTCAAGAAAAGGGTTGTAATAAATTATTTGATTGAAATTTAAAAGTTTTCCATTACTGAATTCCACTTTGATTTGGTCAAATGATGGAAGAGGGAGAAGATAATAAGTAGCGTTTTCACCTTCAGCATCTTCATAAATATATAAACCTCCAGAATAGCCAGCGTGAAGGTTGTAATGACTAGGATTTAAGATCGAGCGAATACAGCCCATTAAGGTCGACTTCCCGGCACCATTATTCCCAACAACAGCAGAAACCAAACTCAAGTTCTTATTCAAATCATGATAAAAACCTGGAATGAACTCAGGGTTTTCTTTCTGTGTTATTTTAATTGTTCTCTTGCCTTTGAAGCTATAAAAATACTTACCTCCAAAGTTAACATGAAAATCGCCCAGTATCTCATGACCTTTAACCCATATAGCTGCTAAATAGTTTTTTTGTCTGGGGAATTTGGGCATATCTATTTATTCTATTTAGGAAATGGTTTTTTACACAATTTTTATTCTTCCCCAGTTCTACTCCTTCTCCAACTCAACAACAATCTCCCGAAAACGACCCAGCCCAGCCTCCAAATTCTCAATAATCTCATGAGCCAACACATCCGGATCCGGTAAGTTATCCAAATCCGTCAAACTCTTATCCTTCAACCAGAAGATGTCCAAACTCGTTTTATCACGAGCCAGAATTTCTTTATAGCTATATTTTCGCCATCTCCCCTCTTCGTTTTTCTCACTCCAGGTTTGTTTCCGTTTATTGATGTTTTTAGGATTGTATAGTTTGACAAAGCCTGCCAGGTCTGCCATCGTTAATGGCTTTTTCTTTAAGGTATGATGGATGTTGGTTCTGTAATCATAAATCCAAACTGCCTTGGTCCATGGCTTCTTGCTTGCCGGTTTGTTTTTAAAGAATAAGACATTGGCCTTTACACCCTGTGCATAAAAAACGCCAGTTGGTAGCCGAAGGATAGTGTGCAATTCGGCAGTCTTCATGAGTTGCTTTCGCACTTCTTCTCCGGCACCTCCTTCGAATAAGATATTATCTGGGAGGACGACGGCAGCTTCACCAGTTATTTTTAATTGGGTTTTGATGTGCTGCAAAAAGTTCAATTGCTTGTTGGCAGTTGATTCCCAAAAGTCCTGACGGTTGTAGCTTAAGTCTTCTTTGACAATATCACCTGCCTCATTCGTGAAGGTCATGCTACTTTTCTTCCCAAAAGGTGGATTGGCCAATACATAATCGTATCGACTACCATCGTCAGAAATCAAGGCATCATTCGGATTGATAAATGATTCGCCATCTATCTCTCCGATGTTGTGCAAGTACATGTTCATCAAACACATTCGGCGGGTACTGGCAACAATTTCATTTCCGTGGAAGGTTTTGTTTTTTAGAAATTCTTTCTCTTCCCGGTCTAGTTTATTGTTTTCTACGATCCAATCATAAGCTGCCAAAAAGAAACCACCCGTACCGCTGGCTGGGTCGGAAATGGATTTCATGGGCTTGGGTTGTACACAGGCAACGATGGTTTTTATCAATGCCCTGGGGGTGAAATATTGACCAGCGCCACTTTTGGTGTCTTCTGCATTCTTCTGTAATAAGCCCTCGTAGATCTTCCCTTTGATGTCAGCACCCATCATGTTCCATTCCTCTTTGTCAATCATGTTGATGACTTTGAGTAGCTTGGCTGGGTCTTGTATTTTGTTTTGACTTTTGGTGAAAATCTGACCTAACATCCCCTTTTCAGTGGATAAGATTCTCAGCAGTTGACTGTAAAAAGATTCCAGTTCTGCACCTCGTTTGCCGGATAAGGTTTCCCAGTCGCAAGTTTCACTGCCTTTGATTTGCTTGCCTTCTACATCCTTTAATTTTGGAAACTTTAAACCCTTGTTATAAGGCGGCTTATTGAGCTCGTCTGCCATTTTTAGGAATAGCAGGTAGGTAATTTGTTCTAGATAGTCGCCGTAGCCTACGCCGTCGTCGCGAAGTACGTTGGCTAGGTTCCATATTTTTGAGATGATGTTTGAATCTGTCATAGTATATTATTTTTCTTGTATGGATACTTCGTAATTTATTGGAATGAAGTTTAGGGCATTAAAATCCTCAGCTTCAAGAATATAGAATTCAGCGCTATTTGAGGAGAAATTGTAATTGTATAATCTATAAAGGAAATAGTTTTTTGGAAAATCTTCGGCAAAACATTTTTCGTTTATTGAAATGTAAAAAGGTTCTTCTATTGAACCTGTTGTCGTCTTTACTTCGATGTATATCTCATTTCCATTTTTATCAAAAGATTTTACATCATAGCCATTCCCATCTAACATTTTACAAACTTCATTTTCTTTTTCGTGTAAACCAAGAGAACGCAACTTTTCCTTTTCATACTCAATAACTAATTGCTCACCAGTCATTCCGAGTTTAGAAGATGCAGCTTGTTTTTTACTCCAGTCAGTATTACGCCCTTGGTAAGTTCTGTTTTTAGGGATTCTAGATTTAGTTTGATTAGGTGTTTGCCCCAAGGTTAATCTTCCGGCCTGCTGATTTGGAGCGATTTCTTCTTCTGAGATAATTCTTTCTAAATCATCGAAAGTTGCTGAGTAAGTTGAAATAAATTGGCGGGTCATTTGAATCAATAAATCCCAATTGTAATTAGCAAGATTCGTTTTTTCAATAATAACTTCTTGATAGCTGACTTCTGGTTTTTGTAAATAAGCATCAAACGCATTTATCCTATCCTGACTTAAGGCCTGTGAAGTCCCTTGGGAATGATTTGATCTTAAACACTCAATTTTATAAAGCAATAGGTCGGGTGTCACTATTAAAGTAAAGAAAACTTTTTTGCTTGAATCTGGTCTATAAATTCGAACCCACAAATAATCTTTAAAAGTTCCTGACCATTGCCAGCCATGATCCTTTTTAAATTTAAAATTTTCAATGATAGAAAGCTCCGCCCATATGTTTAATTTCTTAACTAAGGGTTTTAATTGTAAACTATCAGCAACATTCTGGGGGTTAGAATTTCGATATTGATTTCCTGCATTTTTGCCAAAATGATCTAAATCATTTTTAGTGAAAAAAGGTATTCCTTTGTCGTAGTGATTTATTTGAAAGCCAAGATTTGATATAAATTGGCGATAGGAATCGTTTGATTCAAAGTCGAGCCACTCCTTTTTATTATTCTTTGCTTCTTGATAAGCAAGACGTATCAAATACTTAAATGGATACTCTTTCCCATCAGGAAAAACAACCCAGTAATTGTTATAAAGGAAATTAGTAGGGATTCCCTCTTGGTTAATTCGTAAACCAGCCTTTAAGATATGTTCTCTGTTAATACCTTCTAGCTTCATACTTTCTTTTTTATTTTACTTATCTGGTTCATTTTTTCTGCATTGATTCGCTCCAATAACACACTCGCAGGCTCATAGTCCGACTGGGCTTTGCATTTAGCAACTTCAGCTTCCGTCAGCAACTTGCCCTCAAAGGCTTTTTTCAAAATACTTTGCCGCAGGGCTTGGGCTTTTTTTAAACTCTCTACTATACTTTCTTCTACTTTGTCGCAGACGGATAGGCGGGATTCTATTTGTTTGACAATTTCAAGCTGAATACGAATGTTTGGTAAGGGTACAGGAAGTGAACTTAAAATTGTCTTATTTATCGATGCAAGATTTGTTGTATGTTTTCCATGTTTAAAAAAGTAACCTTTCCCGAATGGTGATTGGGCAAAGTAAGTTAGATAATACGGACTTAATTCGTTTTTATCATTAACTCTTGCACGAAATATATGGTTTTGATGAATGCAGTTTTTAACTTCATTTTTCCAAACGGTTCCTCTGCCTAACTTGTCTCTATCACCGCCCTCAGTGAATAATACATCTTCATATTCTAGTTTATATTTCAGTAAATCCGTCTTTAAGACTTCAATCATTTTTACCAATGATAAGTCAAGGTATCCATCTTGAACATTTGCTACTCTGAGGTAAGGTAGTTCAATAGTTTCTTTCCCTTCTAATTTTCGGCCTTTAGTGACGCCACCAGTTATATGAGCAATTTCTTTTAACTCAAAAAAATTATACTCCCCCTCAAACGCTTTTTTCAAAACCGCCTGCCGATAAATCTTTAATTGCGCCTGGGCGCGCTTAAGGTCGGTAATGCTGCTATCTAGTAGAGTGAAGAGGGATTCTATTTTGGAGACTATGGCGCGTTGGGTGGGTAAGGGAGGGAGTGGAATATTTTGTGCAAAAACATCTTTAGCTCGGACGGCAGGATAGGAAGTTCCGGTTTGTAATTTATTCAAAGAATTTAAAAAACTTGTAGATAAACTGAAGTAAAATATATAACCTGATGCTATAATACTTTTCCTTCTTCTCAGCACTGTGAATCCAGATGAACAAATTTCGTTTTCATATTCTTCACTTTTTACTATTGCAATATTCTTCAGATAAGTTCTAACAGTAGAAAATAAAACATCACCTTTTTTGATGATTTGTTGGGCCCTAGAAGGTGCATCTTGCCAAGAATATTCTTTATGGCTAACAATTTTATTCGAAACATTGTCTATTGCTCCAATGTCTAGATACTTTATATTTTTGGATAAAGGCATTTCTTTTCTTTTTACTTTTCTCGTCTTTTCACAAATTTCTCCCAAAGTACATTCAGTCCAATCTTCTCTCATTACGCAGCAAGTATTTCATTCAATTCATTAATAATAGCATCCATCTCCTTCCCAAAGAGCTGATACATTTTCCCTCTCCCACCTTCGGCATCAAACGGGGTATAATCCAAGTCATCAATTTTTATGTGGTAACTACTGATTACATGCTCTTTGATCATTCGCAGCCAGTCTATTTGTTCTGTCGTAAAGCGTTTATGATTCCCGGAATGTTGACCGAATAGCCATTTATGAAAATTGGCTTCTATAGTTGTATCATAAGCTTTCAGTTCCTGGTCTATTCCACAAACTCTTCGAATCAGGGAAACCAATGCAGTGAGCTCATCTTTTGGTTGCTCGCTTTTTACTTTTTCCAGTTGTGTGTAGGCCTCCCACACGTAGTCGGGGGCTAAGGTAGGTTTTTCTAGCTTTATTTTTTCCATCACTTCTTTGATCATGTTGAAAGTGATGTTTCGGCGATTATAGGGTTGGTTGTAAAAAATGCTTAGGGCTTTAATCTCGTCTTTGTTGGCTTCCAGATATTCACTAAAGTCTTTTACCGTTTGGGTGGCTTTGTCCACAGAGGTGGTATCCCATTCGCTTTTAGTAACGGTATCAATGTTGACGGAATCGATGATTTGTTCGTGTTGCTTACGGACGTTTTCTAGATACTCTTTTAGTACACCATTGAAGGTACTTGCTGCTTCAGTGATTAATGCATCCTGAGCATTCTTTTTGGCTGTTTCTATCAAGGCAGGCGTTCTGTCAAGAAGGGGAACCTTGTCAATCTCGGACTGAGCTTTGGTATCAATGGCATCCTGATCATAAGCCGCTATGAGTTCTTTGGTAATCTGTTTCAGGTTTTTACCGCCAGAAAATTCCAGCAATTTTTCTTTCTCTTTTTCGGTGATTTGTTTTTCCAGACGAATTAAGCGATTCGCTAAAGACAAAAACAAATCTTCTTCTCCTACACCCATGGTAACGGCTCCCAGTAAGTCCTTCATAGAGACAGAAGGTCTACGTTCCAGCGGGCGGCTGTCTGTCTTTTTAGATTTAGTGGCTCCCACTGCATCTACGATAATAAAATGAGTTTTGGTTTTGGCAGTAGTTGATACTTTTTGAAGGTCATCATTTTTGATGGTACGTGTACCCCGTCCTTTCATCTGCTCAAAGTAATTGATGCTTTTTACATCCCGCATAAATAAAAGAATTTCCAAAGGTTTGACATCGGTACCTGTAGCAATCATGTCTACCGTCACGGCAATACGCGGGTAATAGGAATTTCTAAATCGATTTAAAACTGACTTGGGGTCTTCTTCTGTTTTGTAAGTTACTTTTTTGCAGAAGTCGTTGCTTTCGTCAAATTCCTCCCGGATGATTTTGATGATATCATCTGCATGGCTATCCGTTTTGGCAAAGACTAAAGTTTTGGGAACTTCGTAGTCGCCATTTCCATCTACACGTTTTGGAAAGATGGTCGTTCTGAGTGCCCGTTTATATTCCCGAATGATATTTCGAATTTGACTAGGGTTGACAACCTTTTTATCTAAATCATTGCGTTTGTATTCAGTGTCTTCATCCTCTTGTTGCCAGCGTTTTGCTCTGGTCAATTTATCCCGTCTATCCACAAACCAGCCAGCTTGGATCGTTTCCCCGTTTTTTGAAATCTCTGTTTCGATGGTATACACATCATAAGGTACGTTGACCCCATCGGTCACCGATTCTTCGTAAGTATATTGGCTGACAACATTTTCATTAAAAAAACCAAAGGTTCTCTTATCTGGTGTTGCCGTTAGTCCAATAAGGAAAGCATCAAAATAATCCAATACCTGCTTCCACAAATTGTAAATGGAACGATGGCACTCATCAATGACAATAAAGTCAAATTGCTCAATGGGAACGTTTGGTGTATACTCTACTGGAACGGCTTTTTTCTTGGCTGTTTGTTGCTTCAACCAGGAATTCTCATTTGGGTTTTCTTCTTCAGCGCTGTCATCCAGGTCTTCACCTTTCAGAATAGAGTACAGTCTTTGAATGGTTGAAATACAAACCTGACTATCAGAAGCGATATAGCTGGAGGTCAAGCGTTGCACATTGTATAATTCGGTAAACTTCCGGTTATCGTCATTCGGCTGAAAGGTCATGAATTCCTGCTCTGCTTGCTCACCTAGGTTTCGAGTGTCGACTAAAAATAAAACTCGTTTAGCATCCGCATGTTTCAAAAGCCTATACACAAAGGTGCAAGCCGTAAACGTTTTCCCAGCACCAGTGGCCATTTGGATTAAGGCTTTGGGTCTGTTTCTTTTGAAAGAATCTTCTAAATTATTGACTGCTACGATTTGAGCAGGTCGAAGTCCGGTTTCATCCAAGAGAGGGGTTGTTAAAAGTCTTTCGCGAAGGCTCTTCCCTTTTTTCAACCATTCGGCAATCGTTTCGGGTTTGTGAAAGCTAAAAACATTTCTTCCTCTTGGTTTTGGATCTCTGTAATCGGTGAAGCGGGTGATGGTTCCAGTACTTTCGTATACAAAAGGCAAAGGATCGTTGTTGAGGTATTTTAGCTTTGCAGTAGCATATCCTTTTGATTGGTCTTCTACTACTGTTAGCCGGTGTCCTTCCTCTTCTCGCTTAGCCTCAATAATTCCAACCGGCTTTCTATCTACAAACAATACATAATCTGCTGGTCCTACATCTGTTTGGTATTCTCTTACTGCAATTCCTTTGTTAGCCGCCAGATCAACTTTTTTCTTTGATTGCACCACCCATCCAGCCGCGATCAACATTTGGTCGATTTTGTCTCTTGCTATTTGTTCTGGATTTTGATTTGGGTTTGACATTGGGTGTTTTTGCTTGTTTGTTGTTTGGTTTGTGAAGATATTGATAAAAGTTGGGAAATTTATTGGGTATAGGAAGGGTTTTGAGAATAGGGGTGGTTTTTGTTTTGTATGCGGCTTTGCAACCCTACGCTCATTAAAGCAGCTATTCCGTAGTTTTAATCTTGTTACTGTTTTCTCCTAAGTATAGTTTGATGATAGAATTAAAAACATCTTTAATGTCGACAAGCGATTGTTTTGTTACTTTATCATTTACCTTCTCTAATGATTCATTGAAATAAAAGGAATATAAAAAAATATTGCTGCCAAGTGTGTATAGAATTGTTGCTCCTAAAAATACAATCACTAATATTATAGATCCCGTTATTTTTATAGTCCCAGTGTCTAGTTTTTGAGCTATGATTATTATAGGTGTCAATAAGGGAATTATATAGATAATTGCTAGAAAAATTACTCCAAACCCCATCCAAGTTACCCTCCCAATAGCTCTTTGAGCAAGTCTAAGAATTGTAAATGGTAGTATTACCGAAAAGTAAATTATTTCTAACCAACTCTTTTTCTTAGGAATTTTATTTTCGACTATCGATTTATCTATGATGTTTCTATCAATGTATCTTTTCGAAGCGAACTTAGATACTTGCAGTTGAATGCCTGCTATTCCAGGAGAGTAGAAATCTAAGTCATTAATGTCAAAAGGTCGGGCATCTTTATTAAATTCCAATAGGTTTTTGGAATTGCTAATAAGTGCTTTTAAAACCCTTGCAATACTAAGGATTTGGTGATTAATTAAAAAATAAGGAATGATGATGATTATTGGAAGAAGTAATAAATGCCTTTGATCGGATAGTTTTAAAGTAGTTCCAGCTACTTTTGCTTCTACTATTATCCCATATTCGAATAATAGAAATACAAAAAGAATAGTAAAAGCAAAAATTAAATTCTTATTGATAGATTTATAATCTTCTGTAAGTCTTGAAATTAATTTGTCCTCAAGGCCTAATAAATATTCTTCTTTAGTTTTCATTTTTTTTTGGATTTCAGTCCTTTTTTAATAATTTATAATTGGGTTTTTTATTCGAAATGTGTGTTGTATTTATTGTTTGTCATACCTGAATGTCTAGCTGTTTTTCTCGTGAGCCGGCTTGTGTCAATAAGGACAACATCGGTGAAAACCGAATTTCAACTTAAAAAATAACAATCTTATTAGACGAAACTCATTCCTAACCTACAAATTTCTGCAGCAGCCTATCAGCATCGAATGCGCTGAAAGATGTGATGTAGTTTTTGTGTTGAATTGATGCTTGTTTTACCGTTTGATTAAAAGAAAACTGTCTAACCTTTGTTAGGATTTACGTTTAGTAAATATAAGAAAAAATAATAATTTGACAAAGCCTTCGCATATTAGTTAATTGCCGGAGGGGCTTGGGGTCTAAATCATGTTGAATTCTCAGGTGCGGGTCATTTAAGCATAAATCATGAATGCATCAAGGCGATTATGAGGAGCTTAAATTTTCTACTTTATTGATAACAATTCTTTTATAGTTTCATCAAAACCCTCAATGTTATCAATTTTAGGGAACCTTTTATCATTCTCAGGGTAAAGATCAATCATGAAATAGTCATCTCTTATTTCGTTAAAGAAATCAATATAAAAGTTTTTATCTGTGATCTTATTAAGTAATTTCCTTCTTTCTAAATGGCTTAATTTTCGACCTGTTTCTAACATGAATGACCTTTCTATCTTGTTCATTTTATCTCTAATTGCCTTTTTGTTTTTAAAATCTTCATCTTTCATTTTAGATATATAAAAGTCTATGACTTTTTTGAAGATTGAGACATTCGTTTGGAAGACATACCTTTTCTCATACCGAGAGTATTTGTTTAATTGATCTATTGCTGTTACGAGATTTCTACTAATAAGAAAATCGTCAAAGAATTTGCTAAACCCTTCTTCCAGTTGATAATCCATAATTGTTTCTACTGGACCAATAATTCCAAGAGCAACAGACCTGCCTTTATTGTTAATATCTATGCTTTGATACAAGGGGATAGTTAGGTTTCCTCCAAAGCAAGAAGCCATTGATACAATTAAATTATTTTTTGATGCTATATTAATCTTTTGAATTAATTCGCCTACATTTTCCCAGGTCAAACGCATTCCTGATTTTAGCTTTACACCGTCTTGACTCCCATGACATTCAATATGAATAAAAGGATAGACGTTATTGTCTTTTACTTCTTGTTCTATTTTTTGAAATAGATTTATAAACTCTGTGCCTGAGTTAACTGAAAAATATTCACACGATAGGTTGTTTTGTGAACAGCGTATTTTTACAATGTCATTAAATAATGCTTCGATATATTTATCATTATCTATTGATACTATGAAGTAGTATTTGTCGGATTTGAATTTCATCATTTTATTTGAGGTCTGTATTCATTTCTAGGGATATAATTTCATTTTCAAAGGAATCTCTGTGATATGAGGTTAGAATTTTCATTTTGAGCGAGGATGTTTTTTCAATACCTCCGAAGGTAAACCTTTAGATGTTTGGCATTCCATATCTCGTCGCATACTTCTCTTTCCCTTCTTGTCATACTGTAAGCTTCGACTAATTTACGACGGGCAAACATATTAAAACTTTGACCTTCTTACCGCTTCCATGATATTCATATCTATAGAGTCTTTATTAATACTTGATTTTATTTGAGATATTTTATTTTCATTCCACAAAGGATGGGTAATCAAAATATTCCTTTTATCTGATTCAATAAGAAACGTAGATCCTACTTTGATAAGATTCCCATCTAGCTTAATTTTTATTTTGTTTGCAATATCAAGAAGATGGCTCCTCCAATATTCTTGCGAAAAGTCAAATACTTCAGTTGATGCACTTGAAGCTCTTGCCATGTCTAAGCCTAGTCTCCAGTTTAGTAATCCATGGGCAGATTGATTGTAGTAATCCCTTAAGCAATCATAACAAGAATTTTCACAGTCATGTAACCTATTAATAAAGTTATCATAGGTCTTACCTCCTTCCAACAAGGGCTCTATAAAAGCTTTAAACGGTATTTCTTGATCATCTTCACCGTTGAGATAATTACAATAACCAGCGCCATTATCCATTTTCTCTACTATATAAATTTCCGGAGTCCCTTGGAGAACTCTAAAGCCAATATCTAGCTCTGTAAAATCTATTTCCAAGAATTGACAAATCGCATTACGAACTAAGGTACCCCATGATAAGAAAGCAGATTTTATAGGCTTAGAATGTACATTTTCAATATCCAATAATTTCCATTTAATGAAAGACAATGTTAAAACTCCTGTATGTCTTGTGGCAATAAAAATATAATCTTGTTCGTCCGTTAATTGCTGTCTAATTCTATTGTCATTTAGATGATTACTACTCAAGTGTCGATAGATTCCAAGCCTCCTATTCCTAAGTAACCCTAATCTAAACCTTTCGCCATTATTATCATTTATTTGATGAACGATACCAGTTTCAGGTATTTTATTGGATTTAATGATCAAATTTCGAACTTCCTCATTCGTATCCAATTTCGAACCTGGATCCAATACTGATTCGCTAGATTGAGGAACAAATTCAAAACGACCATCAAAATCAGAACTATGCCCATATTCAATACAAAAACCAAGAGGTTGAGCTGCTTGGTGTTCAATGAGAGGAACTTGTGAGGAGCAGTTTTCACAATTTATAATGTTTGGGTCATTAAAATATATAGCGGAACAGTTCTCACATTTCTTGACACCATGTTCAACCAAATTTAAACCATTAGTCTCAACCACTCGACCATCCTGTATTTCGTAATTTACCAATCCTACAGATGTGTATAGTTTTTTATCTTTTACAATTTGACTTCCTGGTGCAAAGGCTGAGATAGCAATATCCAAATTTCTATCGGTCATGTTTTCTACAGGGAAACGATCAACTTTCTCCTCATATAAATATCTCACTTTCGAAGGAAAGCCAAACATTGGAAGAATTCCAGCATTAGCAAGCGTTTCACTTAATTCTATGCTGGAGTAATCTTTACTATTGACGACGTTGTCAATATCTATGATTAAGTTATCTTTAATGCTATTGGATAAATTCTGGAGTTCACTTTCTATTTTACTTCCCTTTAATATAGTGCTAATAGTGTTTTTAATTTTTATATGGTTTAGATCTATCCAGTTCTTTATATTGTCTCGGTAGTTTTTCCATTCATATTTCTTCCCGAATGCACCGTGTACACTATTCCCTCCGGCATTATTTATAAGACCATTAAATGCTTTTCGTAAAACCTCTTTGACAATAATTCGCTTTGCTACCTCTTGCCTATCTAATACCAAGTATGGGTCTTTAGGAATACTAGAGACCATTCTTTCTGTTTGATAATAATGCGATTGATCATGGCTGTTTCCTTTAGCAATTACTAAGGCAAGTGAAAGGGCATGTCCTCTACGTCCTGCACGTCCTACTCTTTGTTGATAGTTGAATCTTTTTGGTGGAACATTTCCCATCATTACAGCTGATAAAGATCCAATATCCACACCTGCTTCCATTGTGGTCGTCACACTTAATAGGTCTATTTCATCCACTTCTTCAATTTCATTGTCTAATATTATTCCTTGAAATAACCGTTGTCTTTTTCTAGCTTCATGTTTATTGGTTTGACCTGTTAATTCTTCACAGTGCAATCGGAATGGTTTTATTTCTTGAGATAAATAGAGGTAATAATTAGATTTGTTATTTTTTAATTTTTCAGTTAAAATTTTGGCTTGGGGTAATGGTGTACTACATGAAGCACAAAACCCACAACTTTCATGAAGATGTATTGTATTACATTTGATGCATTGCCAAAACTTATCGTCAACCTTAGATGGAATAAATTCAAGATTTTCTCTTTTTAAATACTTGTCGCTTTGCCCTTCTATAATGCGATATTGAATAAGAAACTCTTGGAGGTCGTCAAGCATAGGATGACTTACATATGTTTCATTGTAAACTGTTCTTGCAAATTTCCAAACTGACTTTGCCCACCCTGTAAATCGGTATTTTCTATCAAATCCTTCGATCCTCCAGCTCTCCCCAAGTAGTCTAATACAAGAATCAATAAATTGCTGAAATCTTGGATTTTCGTGTTTTACTCTAGTGGTTACATATCCTTGTGCTAATGATTCTGCGGATCTTTTTCCATGAGCAAATATCGTAACTAATTGTTCTCTTTTTAACTCCTCAGAAATTCTATTATTAAGGCCAATTTGTCTTTGGTTAATCAAAGGAATCGTTGTAAATGTGGACCAATCGTAAATACTTTTCCAGTCATTTTTTTGAATAATACTTGGCTTGGGGCCTGCAGGGCTAGTTCCTGCTTTTAACAATCTACTCTGAACCTTTAAGTCTATTTTTTCTATCCCAATACTATTTGTAGATATATAGTTAGAAAAATTTTGAAGCTTGCCATCCTCTTTATCATCACGAATTTTAGAAATGATATCTTTATAATAAGCATCCTCTCGCAATTTTTTCCAATCCTCTAGCTCAGATGAATTGAAATCTTTTGAAGAAACTCCTTGCTCGATATATTTTTTCACAAGTAATGAGGAATCCGATTCGGAGTCTAATGAGCTCAATACTGCTTGTCTCAATAAATCTCTGTAATGGTCTAACTCAATTCCTGCTGATAACTTAGCTGCTGCTTGACGGCTATCAGAAAATAAAACTAACTTCGGTTTGGAATCTCCGTTTTCTCTCATTGTTCTCATTAAGCCATCAGCTAAAACCTGGTTAATCTTTTGAACACCGGTGTAATGTCTAGAAATCGGGGGGAATGTATTTGGCCTAGAAGAAATATTGCAATTAGGGCAAATGTTAGGATAAAGAGAAGTATTGTCATCTTCGGGAGAAAAACAACACCAGTTGTTGCCTTGCTTAATCTCTCCTGAAGAGGGATCAAACCCGATAGCCGACCAATTAGGCGGCATTGAGCCATCGATATGACGCTGAAATCTGTAAGGGTAAAACGTTCTGTATCGAGAACCTTCTTCATTATTATCAACCCTTATAATCGAAGAATTCTGTTCTTGATAACCTCCTAAATATATTTCACCACAATAGCGACAGATCAATGCCTCTAAAATTACAGAACCACAGTTACAATTCGTCTGTGGGTTTCTATAAAGCTTTCCAATTTTCCTTCCTTCAAATTGATACTCTTTTTCTACTTGATCGCATCTAAAATTAGAACAAGCCCAAAGACCTTCAATATTTCTAAAAAACAAATGCCCTCTTATTGGCTGTAATGAAGCACCACTTTTTGTTTTACCTTGTGATAAAATCTTTATGAATCCCTCTATCGCTTTCTCTGGGGTATCTATTCCGAAAATATTTTCTGTAAGAGACTTGATCGACTTTGCTTTTACTTTTGTCTTATCATCATTTAAAAGTCCTCTTTTCAAATGATTGATAATATTTAATTTTTCAATCAATTGATTTACGTCATTAACTGAATGCTTTATAAGAATTTCCTTTAAGTTAGATTCGTCTTCTAGGTATTTTATAAAATCACTTGAATCAAGTAAGTTGAGTTTTCCTAAATGGCTCAAGTTTTCTTTTTCGTCACTAATGATTTTAAACTTTTTATTATAAGCCCCTCTATCTAATCCGAAAAAGCCACACAAATATTCTTTAGTCTTTTCATTTTCTTGCATCGAGGCACTAGAAGAAAGGATTTGTAACTGACTAGAATCAGGAGACAGCCCCAACCTGTCAAGTAATACCCTAATTAAATATGCTACTTCTGTGCCGGCTGTTCCTCTATAGGTATGTAATTCGTCCACCACTAAGTGGAAAACATTATTGGTATCACCTTGAAGCCATTCTTTAGTTTTGTCCCAGATGTTACTTTCGACACTTCTCATCAACATAATATTCAGCATACTATAATTAGTAATTAGAATATCAGGGGGAGTATCTTGCATATCCCACCTATGGCATATTTCAGCACTATTGTCTTTCATAGATGGAACTTGATACAATATATCCTTTTCATCTTCGGGTCTGTTCTTAGCGTTTTCAATTGCAGACTTCCATTCCCTTTTTAATTCAGTTTCGACGTCTTTTTTCCTCCTTTTTCCTCCTGAAGTTCTCTTACTACCACTTCCAGGAGTACTTCCAGTATATCTCCCAAAACTGATTTTTCCTTGATTGCAATTGTCCGTTAAATATGTCCATGCACCTTTATCTTCTAAAGATAAATCGCCACCACTGTTTAGTGCTTTTCTTAAACGAACCATCTGATCTTCTGCAAGTGCATTCAACGGGTACAAAATTAGTGACCTGATCGCAGGTTTCTTAGCTCTTCCCAGAGTTTTAGTTTCGCTAAAAAGGTCATAAAGCATTGGGAGTAAAAAGCATTCCGTCTTTCCTGAACCGGTACCTGTAGTTGCTACAATATGTTGACGTTCTAGTAATGCGTACTTTAATGAATCCAATTGATGCTTATAAAGTTTTTGCCCGTTAGGGAATAAGCCAAATGAAGCGAAATCTGCAAAACTTTCATCTAATTTTAGCGCTTTACAAGCATCCTTTAGTGTTATTTCCTCTTTATATTTTGGCACTAATTCAATAATAGGTTCTTTGCAAATGACATCTTCCCCTGAAAAAAGAGCATTTCTTTCTTCTACTAATTTATCATGTAGTAAAGCAAGCCCTGTGCTTAAGTATTTTAGATAAATCTCTTTAAGTTCTCTATAGATTTTGATTGGGTTATCCACGATTCTCTTGTTTTAGTTTGTTCAAAAATATTTTGTTTAAAGCAGTAAATATCGATGGACTGATATTCCTAAAAACAGTTTCATTTGGTGTTTTTATATCGTTAATATCCAAATCATTTAAGTATAATAATCTCTCCAAAATGATTGGAAAATAGATATTGCGAATTTTCAATGTTTTTGAAGCTTTATCATATTCAATATCTAGTGAGAAGTCATTTAAAATGCGACCATAACAATACGCCCAATTAAAGCTATCAGGATTAATTTTTCTAGATGGTATTTGTTTCCATTCATTTTCATTTACCTTTAAATACCTTCTTGCTGCTACGTTTTCACCAGCTTTGAAACATCCTAGTAGATTCTTAGAATAATTGATGCTCCAATTAAAGCTATTATTATGGAACATGAATCCTTGGGACTCGAATATACTAACCTGTTCGTATTGGTCTATTATATCATTTATTATAGGTATCTGAGTAAGTAGTTTTTGAACATTAGGTTTAACAAATTTTAATCCGGTTGCAACTTCAATTTCATTGACATATTTGGTTTTATGATAAACTACTGACTGATGAAATTGAGACTCTATGATTGTTTCATTGAGTTGTTGGAGTTGAGTGTCATTTAAGTTTATACTTACTAATCTATCCTTCTGTTGAATAAGTGAGGGGGGGGATAGTCTATATTTTCCATCTGCTATAAATTCAACCAATCCTATTCTCACTAGCGGAAATAGAAAAAAGTACAAATAATTTTTATTCTGAGAATCTCCTAATTGGTTTCGAATGTTTTTACAAACTATTCTGATTTTAGCTATGCTTTGCGCATTTTGACTGTTATGTCTAAACCACTGTGTCAATATTATCTGACCTTTTATTATATCCATTTTAATCTAGATATTCTTCTAAACGATTATCACCAATAAGTTCAGTTTTATCAACTATCCATGAACTGAATTCGGCAACAGTCAAGTATCCTTCAGGATCCTTAGGGATTTGTTTAGGGATGTCAATTAAGTCAAGGTTTGCTAATCCTCCCCAATTATAAAATGTTGATTTTAAAATTGGTAACCCAACTTCAGGAACAGGTTGAGTCGTCGCTATAATTCTCAAATTATTTGGCCAGCTTCTAGCGTCGTAAGGTAAGCTTTCTCGTAACTCCCTATCTACATCTAATAATGGAGCAGCATAACATTCAGGGCTAGATAAATTACAATCCCTCAATATTAAAAAATGTAAGATGTTTGGATCATTGTGAGCCAATAACCAAATATCTCGCAATCCACTTCCCCAAAAATCACTGAAGCTCAACCACTTTACTTCTACTTGACTAATGATGTATCTGTAATTATTAGTAGCTTCAATAAATGCTAATACCAGTTCAAGTGAGTTAGAAAAAATGCAATTAAATGACGCTATCATTTCTCTAAGAGTTCTAAACTTAATAGTTTCTGTTTTTTTTCTTCGTTTAGCTAAAAACTGAGGGATAAGCTCGTCAAATTGAGTCCTAGAAATTTTTAAAGAATTTAAATTTGTATCAGATTCCTTAACCAGATAGTTGAGTGGTGGTTCATGTTTGAAAGGAGTAACTTCAGTCGGTACTGTTAAATTTTGAAAAACCTTAAAGTCAGCGAGTAATCGGTCTTTGTTTTTAAGAATATGATTGTAGTCATTTTCTATTTTCTGCTTCTCTATTGTTAAATCTTCAATCTTTTCTTCATGCCCCTTCTGTTCTGCTTTTAACGTAAGTACTTTTAATGTCAATTGCTTAATTGCTTTTTCTATCTCGGCTTCTTTTTGCTTTATAATATCATTCTTAAATAAATCAACTTTCTCCTTGAAAAAACCTTGTAGTTTATGTGACACGGTTGATAAATTTTCCAATTCTTCTAAAGTCGATTCGTACTTATCAAAATAAGAAATCACCCTGTTTAGTTTAGCTTTTTCAAGATCGAACTCTTCAATTGGCAAGCTTAGTAATTGACTTTTCCAATCTTGGTTACTGAGAAGGGTCTCTGAAAATTTTGTATTTGAAATCTTCAATAATTCTTTAAACCATTTTTGAAGCTGCTCGTTCGTTGAGGCATCAATTAGTATTTCTGATTTTTCAGGATGGCCAAATACAATCGTCTTATTCTCATAGGAAATTGTATTTGTGAGGGATTTTCTAAAATTGACAGAAACACCTTTTATAGGTTTTACAATGCCATTTATCTTTTTAAATGGCCCATAGTAGCCAATGTCGTTTTGTAAGAAAAATCTATCGGGTAACTCCTTTTCAAGACTTTGCAGTAACGTCATATCGATAGCCTTGTCATTAATTAGGAAATCATCATAAAAAATGACCTCATAATCTAATTTGTTTTTTATCGATTTTATTTTAAAACGATCCTTGTCCTCATGTCCAACGCTATAAGGGTTTTCAGTAGCTGAAAACCTAATAAAATCCCCTTTATTAAAATCTACATATTTGATTGCAAAGCTATCTTCAAATACATAACCATAAGGAGTAAACTCCATCTTGATTTGCTGCTCATCCATAACCAATGAGCCCGCTCTTTCAAATGCTAAGACTTTAATTCTAGCATTTTTATCACTGATAAATCGTTCAATATAGCCAACTACCATTTTTGTGTTTTTTGTCTTGAGAGGGTCTTAATAATTTGATTGTCACTATCAATTCCTTTTATTCTCCTTCTATGTAAGTCGATAAAATCTCTTATTGTTATTTTACGGTTATCTTTATTTAATCGAAGCCCTGATATATTCCAATCTATGTTTGACGGTCTCAAAGATTTGAAATTCCACCCAGAGATATTGTTGTTAGAGTAGTTTTTATAACTTGAATCACCTATTGAAAAGCTAATTCTTCTAGAATTCATTGGTTGAACCTTATGCTGGCCATTTTGAAGATTCTGGAGATCTAAAACATCATCTTTAAGCAATTTTTCAAATTTTCCATTTACTACAATCGTACACTTTTCTACAGCTCTATACAAGGGGCCAAATCCTTTTAAATAAGTATTTCGATCAATCTTAATTCCACCAAACCATTCTATCGAAATATGATTAGTGGAAATGCAATTTTGTAACCCTTCAATATGACGATTATCAATATCAAACTGAAACACGAAAATATTTTCATTTGGAATACTAGACTTGGGTACTTCTGTTTTAATTAAAAAATTATATACTGACAAGTTAGATTTTAAAACAACAATTATAACTTCATCTCCGATTTGCACCTTTTTTACTTCTTCGAAATCACCCCAACTAGGCTCTCTTTTTAAAAGAATAAACCTATCCGAATTTTTGATAATATTAAACTTCAATAAAGATTCTTTAAAGTCGGAATCAAATTCTATTCTATATTCTTGATTATTATTAATTGCGAAAAAGCCTTTACTGTCATCGAAAAATAATTTATTAAGTGGTATGGTTTGCAGCGATCCTTTTTGGAATTTCATTTCACCATTCCAATTAACATAATAATTATAAAGCTGTTTTTGGAAAATACCTTGTTTAAATTCTATTTGTGAGCTTACTTTCTTTGTGTGAGAGGTAATAAATTCTTTCGGAATCTCTATAAAAAATTTAATTTCTAATGTTTTTACAAAATCAACTAGGCTTATGTTAATGTGTGGTTTAAGCCTCTTGTGAAAAAATAATCCAGACAGAACCTCTAAGTCTTTTTGGTTTAGATAGGCTTGAGATTTAGGGTATTTTACATATCTGTGAGGGCCAGATGAAGAAGATGGAAAACTAACTTGATACCCAGTAGACTCAATATGTTTTCGGGCAGTCTTCCATAGCCTGTCTTGATAATTCGTAAAAACATTCTGTAAGGAACTTTGAGTGATACTTAATTTATCCGCTAATAACTCATTGTATATCCCATACTCCATTCTTGACGCACACAATATTTGTAATGCAATCAATCCATAGCATAGTGGAATCAATTCGCCCTCGTTTAAAAATATGTCCCAATTATCCTCCCCTTCCTTAGAAATGGCCTTAATTAATTCTTCTTTAGATATTTTCAAAACCCCAGAGATTCTTCCTAGATCATTATCATCGAATGCCATAATTAAGGTATCGCTACCTAAGCTATTGTTTTTGAAATGCTCAAAAATTAATGTGTTTATGTTATTGTATAGCACGGTTGTTTTTTGATCCAAAGAAAAAATAGTTTAGCCTTAAGTTAATCAAAACAATTCGTATTGAAATATATTTCTCGTCCGTGTTTAGATAGTTTTCATTCAACTTCTTACAGTCACATATTGGCTGATGAAGTATTAGCTATCTTACTCAAAGCTCCAACCTCTTCAGCCTTTAACCACTCCTGAAACTCACAGCCATAATTCCAGTTAGAACACCCCTTAAAAGCCCATGCTTTCCCATGACGGCTCACCCCTTGCTTTAGCGATATCAATCCATCTTTACAGTTAGTGCATATTTCTATTTCGGGAGATGAATTTTTATTTTCTAACTCTTTTATGAATTTTGATCGATGTGTTGTGTGCCCTATAAGAAAAACTTTTTCCTTAGCTCTGGTTATTGCGACATAGAAAACTCTACGTTCTTCTCCATTCTCAAATTGATCTGCGTTACTTAACAACAAAGTCAACAATTCATCATCAGATAATTGAGACGGGAAGCCATATTTTCCGGAATTACAATTTAGCACAATCACATAATCTGCTTCAAGACCTTTTGCTTTATGGATAGTCATGAATTTGATTTTCAATTGATCATCTTCTTCATATTGCAATCTCTTTTCACCATCAATCTCTTTTACTTTAAATGGAGATGAGTCGCTACCTGGATAATTCAATCTTTTTTGATCGAAACTATAGCGGCCAAGAATTAAGATTTCCTTTTTATAAATATCTTCGTTGTCACTTTTCAAGGTTTCTAAAACATGAACTACATTCTCTAGTTCGTTATTATATTTTTCAGAGTATAGTATTTCGAGCTCCGTTTTCTTATTTTCTTTTGGTCTCAGTTCCTTCACTGTCTGATTTGGATTTTTCAAAATAAAATCCCCACTAGTTGCTAATAGCGGATTCCCATATCGATAAGTTCGCTCTATTCGCGAATGAGCTGTACAACCAAAGAAACTTTCAAACTTTGTAAACAATTTAATATCACTGCCTGCAAATCGGTAAATCGACTGCCAGTCATCTCCAACACAAAAAAGCTTAGATGCTGGATTACTATTTTTCAGTGCTTTAACCAATTCATATCTCCCGAAAGAAATATCTTGAAACTCATCAATAATGATATACTTATAATGGCTTTTAAAATTACCGGAATTGATATAAGATGTTGCTTTATTGATCATGTCGCTGAAATCAATTTCCTCTCGACTTTTTAATCTAGCTTCATATTCATTAAAGATCGGAGAAAACAAGCCCATAAAAGCAACTGCTTTGTTCTTCAAAAAACCTGATTCTAATTTTTTTATAAGTTCATCTACATCTTTAATGGTACAATTATTCGATTTCATCAAAACTAAAAAGGTGCAAATAAGTTTACGAAAAGCTTCTGCTTCATCTTTAGCATTTGTTTTAATAACAGCCCAAATTTCTTCAGGGGACATGGGGTTAAACGTCACCCCACATGCTTTGAGTTTTTTCTCTAAAGAATCCAATAAATTCCCTTCTCGCATCTCATAGGAAAAGGTTTCGACCAATTTAGTTTTTTTAGTTTTATGAAGTTTTCTTTTCCAATTAATCCCATCAACGTACTTTTTTCTGGCTTGCTTATAAGCTTCATCTCCGCCCTTTTTGGCAAAAAACCTAGGCACATTTTTATTTCTATCAATAGCAAAGTGTTCTATGTAAATATCGTAATCTGGTAAATAAAAATCTGGTTTGTACTGTCGATACTCCCAGCTGCCGGTATTATATTTGTATGGATTTTCATATTTGTATTCTATTCGATTAAAGAAAAGAAAATTTGCGATCCTGACTTCTTCGATACTTTTAAGTAGTTCCCTTTTCAAACTTATTCTATCGCTGCCTCGTGCTGTGTATTCAAGCATCTTATAGCTACAATAGTTTTTATCTTTTAGATAAGCTATCTGCTCTTGCTTAGAGTTAAAGTCGAAAATACTTTTAGGCTCCTTTAGTAAATCCAGAAAAAAGCTATTTAACCTCTTTGCAAATTCAGCATCCTTCCTTTTTTCTCTAAAAATTTGATCTATGAGACTACGAAAATTATCACCATCAAGAATTCCCGGCCTGACATTTTCTACCGATCTTATAACTTCAATTCCAAACTTATGGAATGTCATTACATCAATATCGAGGTTCTGTTTGATTTTGATCCTTTGCTGCATTGCATCCCTCGCTTTTCCGGTAA